>CENX01003710.1_pt1 | contig 122286 bp, 109 predicted proteins | sample 361321 | NCBI WGS metagenome assembly CENX01 (sample SAMEA2619678, study PRJEB7988) | marine metagenome | isolation source: saline water (ENVO:00002010), including | reverse complement strand
AAAAAAAATAAAATTTCACTATCTTTTTGCATCATTTTAAAAAAAGATCTTAATATAACGGAAATAATAAAGTATTATCTTTTAGGTATGATCAAGCACAAACCATATCCTCTTAATCAGCGAATCCGATATGGAATAGATAATTTTATGTCTCGTGGAAGCGCATCAATCTTTCTAGCGCTGTTACTATTATTCACCTTTGGTTTTTTATTCATGGTAATATTAAGGGTAATAGCGAATATTTTCATCCCTGATGAAACATTAAGCGGCTGGTTTGAAATTCCATGGAGAGTGTATGTAGCTGTTATGGAAGGATCTGCAGCCGAGACAGATGGAGATAGCAACTGGCCTGCAAAAGTTACCTCCATCATTGGCGTTCTGGTTGGACTGGTGCTTTTTTCAAGTATGGTTGCGTTTATCACTAGTGTATTTGAGTCAAAATTAGCAGAGTTGCGAAGAGGAAGAAGCTTAGTTTTAGAACAAAACCACACACTAATTTTAGGATTTGGCGATCGTATAATTGAAGTAATTCGTGAATTAATAGAAGCAAATGAATCGGAACCAGATGCAGCAATCGTAATTCTAGCAGAAGATGATAAAGAAGAGATGGATAATATTATTCGTGACAACATACTTGACTTTGTTACTACAAGAGTTATAACTCGGTCTGGGATTCCAACAAATATTAACAGCCTAAAAAAAGTCCAAGCTGAACACGCACGATCCGTCATTATCATGAATTCCGCACCAAGCTGGAGGCCAGTGGCTGAATTGAAATTAGCTGACGCATTAGTTTTAAAATCAATTATGTCAATCATTGCGGTCTGTGATGGAGAACAGCACCCACCGATTGTCTGTGAAATACATTCTGACAGAGATCGCGACTTGGCGGAAAATATTACCGATGGAATAGTAAAGGCTTTGAACGAAGTCAGTGTTCTATCTAGAATGATTGCTCAATTAGCTCTCAGTAGGAATGGACTATCAGTTGTTTACAGTGATATGGTAGGGTTTGACGGAAACGAATTCTATTTTTATAAGCCTGAAAATGGATGGGGAGGCCCCTTAACTTTTGGTGAGAGTATCAACAGGTTCAAAGATAGCACTCCCATGGGAGTTCACACTGGAGATGGAGAAATCAAACTAAATCCACCTAGTAATACAAAAATATCGGAAAATGACGAGCTTATAGTATTTGCGGAGGACGACTCAACAATATTTTTCTTCCCAGAACCCGTACACAAACCCAAAATTAACAAAATACCAGATATAGTTTCTAACCTAAAAAAACAAAAAGTAGCAATTCTCAATTGGACATCCAAAGCATCTATAATCATGGAAAAACTATGCACATATGTCCCTGATGAATCGGAGATAATTGCCTTTCATCATGAAAAAACTCCAGATATGGATTCATACTTAGCTCAGTTGAAAAATAATTACCCGAAATTAAACATAAGTATTAAGTCTATGGATTTGAATGATTTAAATGATCTAAATGATATCGAGCCTCAAAATTTTGATAGTATTTTAATTTTATCCCCAGGTGGTACGACTATAGAAGAAATGGATGCTTATGTGATTTCTCTGCTCATTAGAGTTCGTCAAATTTTACAAAATAAAAAATTAAAAAAATGGCCAAAACTTATTACTGAAGTTATGGACAGTGAGAATATTGATATTATTTTAAATAGTGGTGTAGAGGACTTTATGGTCTCTAACCAATTTGTCTCACAAATAATGGCCCAAGTGTCTGAGGAGCCGCTTGCACTAGATGTTTATGACGACTTATTCAGAGCTGAGGGAAGTGAGCTGTATATAAAACCTGCTGATTTCTATTTCTCATTTGAAGGCCAACAATCTATTACTTTACCCTACGGAGACTGTACAGAAGCAGCCTTACTAAGAAGAGAAGTTTGTCTAGGGATACAACTGAATGCACATCAAAACGAAAGGGATAAATTCTTTGGCGTTTCTCTTATTCCTGATAAATCAGAAAAAATTACACTAACCCCAAAAGATGGGCTCATAACCTTAGCAGAGGATGAAACTTAGTATATTTTAGACTCTGCTATTAATTAGTAAGAACCAATCATGAAAAATAAAGATAAAATACGACTATCTACCCTAAGCCACGGAGCTGGTTGAGCATGTAAAATTGGTCCTGCGGACCTTTCCCAAGTATTGGGTAATCTAAATACTAAAAAACACGATTCTGTAATTGTTGGATACAAAGATTCTGATGATGCTGCGGTAGTTCGCGACAAATATGGTAATAATCTTGTCCAAACAGTAGATTTCTTTACACCGATTGTTGATGATCCCTATTTCTTTGGTCAAATTGCGGCAGCGAACTCACTTTCAGATATTTACGCTATGGGCGGCCAGCCTATTTTTGCTCTCAATATTGTTGGATTCCCAATAAATGATTTACCTAAATCCATGCTAACCCAAATTCTGCAAGGAGGTGAAGATAAAGCACAAGAGGCAGGTATCCCAATAGTCGGAGGCCACTCAGTGGATGATAGAGAGCCAAAATATGGTTTAGTAGTAACTGGCGAAGTTGCAAGAAATGAAATATGGGTAAATTCGGGAGCAAAAGAAGGTGATAAAATAATTCTGACAAAACCTCTTGGAACTGGAATAATCAGTACAGCTATTAAAAAAAATGCGGTTACAGATGATATAATTCAAGTTGCAATTAAATCGATGTCTACATTGAACAAATATGCCGCAGATATTTTAAAAAAACTTAAGGTCAATGCTGTTACAGATATTTCTGGTTTCGGCTTGCTAGGACATCTGCGTGAAATTTGTGAGGCCAGTAGAGTTTCTGCAAAAATAAATTTTAAAGATTTAAATTATCTTCCCGGCACTAAAAAATTAGCTAACGATGGGTTTATACCCGGTGGGACAAAACGAAATTTAAATTATATCAGAGACATCACCCATTTTAGCAATCGATTAACAGAAGTAGATATGCTATTAACATCCGATGCGCAAACCTCAGGAGGGCTTCTTATTTGTCTACCTGAAGAAAAAGCAAAAATATTTATTTCAAATGCTAATTTCCCAGTATCTATTATCGGAGATATTGTTAAAATGGAAGAAAAATTAATCTTTGTCGATTAGTTTTATTCTGTTTTTAATAAAGAGGACAAATTTAGTCGTATTTACCCCTTGCAAAAATACGGTTATTTAAAATAAATTTTGAACGATCAGAGATCTTATGCTAAAAATTACGAGAAAAGTTGAGTACGCACTTATTGCTGTAAGGCACCTGCAAAATAATAGAAGTGATAGGTTGGTCCCAGCAAAAGAAATTGCACAACAATATCGCATACCACAAGAATTGCTTTCAAAAACTCTTCAAAAATTATCAAAAAAACAGATCATACAATCAGTGAAGGGCCCAACAGGAGGGTATAGATTTACAAATAAATCAAACAATGTAAGCATGAAAAAATTCATTGAGATACTTGAAGGTCCTGTGGGACTAATGGATTGTTATTTTGATTCAGATTGCATTCAACTTGATTCATGTAATATTCGAAATCCCATAAATCAAATAAATGATTCAATTAGATCGTTACTCGATAATATGACTTTGGCTGACTTTGCAAATTAGTATGAAAATTAGAAACGAGATTATAGAAATGTTGAAACAATGCGTGGATCCTGAAATTCCGGTTGATTTATGGAACCTAGGTCTCATTTATAATATCAATATTGAAGAAAAAAAAGATGAAGGATCCGATATACATATAACTATGTCACTCACCACTCCGGGTTGCAGCATGGGCCAACATATGGCTGAAGACATAAAACAAAAAGTATCAAGAATAAAATCAGTTAATGAAGTTCAGGTCGATGTCACCTTTGATCCCCCTTGGAAACCCGAAATGATGACCGAAGATGCAAAACAAAAACTAGGATTTGCGCCAACGCCTGTGGCAAATGCAGAACCACAAATTAAAACGGAATGGGAATAATGTCTGAAAACACACAAAAACAAACATCAATTGAAGAGCAACAACAACAATTTAAAAATGCCTCAATTACTGTCTCCAAAAAAGCAGTCAAACAACTAAAAATAGCTATGAAAGCAAATGGAAGTAATAATAGTATTCTACGTATGTCTGTTGAGGGAGGGGGTTGTTCTGGCATGACCTACAAAATGGATTTTGAGACTGAACAAAAATCTACTGATAAAGCTTTTGAATCTAACGGATTAAAAATAGTCTGTGATTTGAAAAGCTGGTTATATTTAAAAGATGTTAATGTAGATTATTCTGATGATTTATTGAATGGTGGATTTCAAATAAAAAACCCCAATGCTGAACGTACTTGCGGATGCGGTACTAGCTTTTCCGCCTAGTTTTTTTATACATACTAAATACTTATTATCATGCCAAGCGAACAGCAAATTATTGATTCAAAGTTAAATAAAGAATACGAATACGGGTTCATTACAGATATTGAATCAGAAACTATACCTCCAGGACTCAATGAGCAAACTATTAGTATTATTTCAGAAAAGAAAAAGGAGCCTCAATGGTTACTTGATTGGCGATTAAAAGCTTTTGCACATTGGAAAAAAATGAAAACCCCACATTGGGCCAATATAAAATTTCCAGATATTGACTATCAATCCATTAGCTATTTTTCACAACCAAAGAAGAAAGAACTTTCTAGTTTAGACGAAGTTGACCCAGAGCTCTTGTCAACCTATGACAAGCTAGGTATTCCCTTAGAGGAACAAAAAATGCTTTCGGGTGTTGCAGTAGATGCCGTATTTGATAGCGTCTCTGTTGCTACGACATTCAAAAAGGAGCTCAAAGAGGCTGGTGTAATCTTCTGCAGTTTCTCAGAAGCTGTACAAGATTACCCTGAATTAATAAAAAAATATTTAGGGTCAGTTATACCGTACACTGATAATTTTTTTGCGACCTTAAATTCAGCTGTTTTCACAGATGGAAGTTTTGTTTACATTCCTAAAGGCGTTAAGTGCCCAATGGAATTATCCACTTATTTCAGAATTAATGAAGCAAAAACAGGACAATTTGAGAGGACTCTAATCATTGCAGATGCAGGAAGTGAAGTTAGTTATCTTGAAGGGTGCACTGCTCCAATGCGGGATGAAAATCAACTCCATGCTGCGGTAGTTGAGCTTATTGCACATGAAGATGCCACAATTAAATATTCGACTGTTCAAAACTGGTATCCTGGACACCCAGAAACTGGCGAGGGTGGAATATATAACTTTGTAACAAAGCGCGGTACATGCCTTGAAAAGAACTCCAGAATATCTTGGACCCAAGTAGAAACTGGTTCTGCTATCACTTGGAAATATCCATCCTGTATTTTAAAAGGTGATAATTCTATTGGAGAGTTTTATTCTGTTGCCGTTACCAATAACCACCAACAAGCGGATACGGGGACAAAAATGGTACATCTGGGACAAAATACTAAGAGTACCATAATTTCTAAAGGTATATCAGCTGGTGAAGGGCAGCAAACCTATCGCGGCGAGGTTAAAATTATGAAAGGTGCAGAAAATGCTAGAAATTTCTCACAATGCGACTCCATTTTAATCGGTGATAAATGCGGAGCACATACTTTTCCTTACATTGATGTTCGAAACCCTACCGCTAAAATGGAACACGAGGCCACAACATCAAACATAGGTGAAGATCAGTTGTTTTATTGTAACCAGCGCGGAATTTCAACAGAAAATGCTGTTTCTATGATTGTGAATGGCTTCTGCAAAGATGTATTCAATGAATTACCTATGGAATTTGCTGTTGAAGCCACCAAATTAATGGAAGTTAGTCTGGAAGGGAGTGTTGGGTAAAGTAAAATATGCTGACTATTTCTAATCTCCATGCAGGAGTTGAAGATAAAGAAATTTTAAAAGGGCTAAGCTTAAAATTAAAACCCGGTGAAATACATGCAATCATGGGTCGTAATGGCTCAGGTAAAAGCACACTAGCAAATGTAATCTCTGGGCGTGAGGGATACGAAATTATTTCTGGTGATATCAGATACTTAGGAGACTCAATTATTGACTGGTCCCCTGAGGATCGTTCTCTTGCAGGTATCTTTATGTCATTTCAGTATCCCGTTGTTATTCCAGGTGTTAATAATACCTACTTTTTAAAGGCCGCATTAAATGCAAAACGAAAATATAAAAATGAAGTCGAGCTTGATGCAGCCGATTTTCTTAAGCTTATAAAAGAAAAATTGAAAATTGTGGATATGGATCCGTCATATTTGCAGCGCGAAGTAAATAATGGTTTTTCAGGTGGTGAAAAAAAACGAAATGAAATTTTACAAATGCTTACTCTGGAACCTAATCTGTCTATTTTAGATGAAACTGATTCAGGATTGGATATTGATGCATTAAAAATAGTGGCAGAAGGTGTAAACAAATATAGGGACAATAAAAAATCTTTTTTAGTTATAACTCATTATCAACGTTTACTTAAATACATACAACCTGACTTCGTTCATGTCCTGATTGATGGAAAAATTGTAAAATCAGGAGGGAAAGAATTAGCATTAAAGCTCGAAGAAAGAGGCTATGGCTGGCTTGAAAAATGAGCCTGAATAATTACCAGTCTAATTTTGATAAATTGCTAGAGCACCATAAAGGTTCATCCAATTTTAATCTAGGCAGAGAAAAAGCATTCGCGCGGTTTATAAAAATGGGTTTTCCTAATAAAAAAATGGAAGGATGGAGGTTTACAGATTTTTCTTCATTGATAAACACTAATTACAAAATTCAACTTGAAGAAAAAAATAAAGGAAATTTTGATTCTAGTTTTTTAGAAAATGAGCTGGATGGAGTTGATACATTAGTTTTCTACAATGGCCATTATCAAAAAGATTTGTCTTCAATACCAAAAAAAACAAAGATCACTTACAAATCTCATCAAAGAAAAGAAATATTTTCTCATTCTAAAATATCAGAACAAACACCCTTTGATTTATTAAACAAGGCGTTCTCCTCCAAAAGCTTTTCATTAGAAGTCAAACCAAACATTAACTTGGAAAAACCAATAAGGCTTCTTTTCATATCAAGCGGCAAAAATAGTACAATGAGTAACCCTAGGATTTTTTTAAAAATTGGGTCCTCCTCTTCTGCAACTTTACTCGAGCACCATGTAGGTGATGCTAAAAACTTTTTCCAAAATTGTTCAATGTTCACTTTATTAGAAAAAAATGCAGGTCTTGATTACATTAAAGTCCAAAAGAATTCAGCTAAAACAAAAAATGTTTTCAACTATAATGTGGATCAAGGAAAAGATAGTTTTTTTTCCTTTTCACAGTTTTTACAAGGAAGCCAGTTAACACGAACTAATTTGAATGTAAAGTTAAACGATGAAAATGCAAGTTGCTCAATTAGCTCGTTGAGTCTCACCGATGAAAAACGGCATAACGATGATTTTATTGTGGTTAATCATAAACATTCGAATTGTAACAGCAGCCAACTATTTAAAAACATACTACAAGATCAATCCTCAGGAGTTTTCACAGGTAAAACAATTGTATCAAAACAGGCACAAAAAACTGACTCAAGCCAGTATAACAAAAACCTGCTTTTGTCAAAAAGTTCTCACATGAATTCAAACCCCCAATTAGAAATACATGCAGATGATGTAAAATGTTCTCATGGTTCTACAACCGGAGAATTAGATCTAGATGCTTTATTTTACCTTCGATCTAGAGGATTAAATAGTCGCCAAGCCACCTCACTACTAGTTCGTGGTTTCGCAGAAGAATGTTTTAACAAAATAAAAATAAAAACCCTATCGTTACATATCAAAAACATTTTCAATGGATGGATCAAAGAGAAAGGCCTAAATTGAAAATAGAAGAAAAATTACGCGACTTTAACGAATTATTTTCTATTTTTGAAAATCCTAAAGATAAATTTGTTCAATTAATGGATATGGCTAAAAACTCTAAAGGAATTGAAGAAAGTGAGCGGGTTGAAAAAAATAAAGTTAATGGGTGCACTTCACAAGCCTGGGTCATAATTGAAGGAAAAAAAAATGATCTTTTTTATTTTCGTGCTGATTCAGATGCATTAATTGTAAAAGGTCTTCTTTCATTATTGGTAAACCTATTTAATGGAAGGAACGCAAAGGAGATCCAATCAACTGATGGCTACGCAATTATAAGGTCCATTGGCTTACATGGATCTATTTCAAGTCAACGCACTAATGGATTTTCAAGTGCTGTCGAAAAAATTAAAGAATTAGTTACATGACAGAGTCTGCAAAAGAGCCAATCCGCCTACTCAGAGATGTAAATGCATTTCTAGTGCCTTCTGGAGATAGAATAAAACTTGCCGAAGGAAGTATTGTACAAATTACGCAGGCTCTTGGTGGAAACTATACCGTTTTGGTAAATAATAACATGGTCCAGATTTCATCTGAAAATGCTGATGCCCTCGGAATAAAAGATGAGCCCAGAGAACAAAAACTGAGTTCGGGAGATTTCTCTGAACATCAAGTATGGGATCAACTAAAAACATGTTACGATCCCGAAATCCCAGTAAATATTGTAGACCTTGGGCTAATATATGATCTAAAAATCAAAGATGGAAAACACGGAAAGCTTATAGAAATTAAAATGACTCTTACAGCACCAGGTTGCGGTATGGGAGATCTGATTGCTGGAGAGGCAGAACGCAAAGTTAGGGGAATTAATGAAGTTGAATCTGTATCCGTTGAATTAGTTTGGGAACCTTTATGGAACCGTGACATGATGACTGAAGCAGCCCAACTCGAGCTCGGAATGCTTTGATATGAGGTTCGCTCCTTCAATCCTCAAAAAAGATTTTCCAATCTTTAGAGACTCAAACCTTATTTACTTAGACAATGCAGCAACAACGCAAAAGCCTGATTGTGTAATAGAGAGTGTCTCTTCACTTTATCGCGAAGCCAATGCAAATGTTCATAGAGCTATATATTCTCTAGGTAGTGAAGCTACAAATAGATTTGAAAATTCTAGAAAAATTATTAGTAATTTCATTAATTCCTCATCAGAGAAAGAAATTATTTTTACTGGAGGAACAACAGAGTCAATAAATTTACTTTCAAGGTCACTCGACAAAATATTGAAAACTGGTGATGAGATTCTTATTTCTGAAATGGAGCACCATTCAAATATTGTGCCTTGGCAATTAACTGCCCAAAGAACTGGAGCAGTTATAAACTACCTTCCCATAGATTTGAATGGGGAGCTAGATTTGACAGATCCGGACAAATATTTTAATAAAAAAACAAAAATTGTTTCTATAACACACATGTCTAATGTTCTGGGTACCATAAACCCAATCAACCATATTGCAAATCTGGCCCATGATGTAGGAGCTATATTTATCGTCGATGGAGCGCAAGGTGTACCGCACATGGATGTAAATGTGAAAGAACTAGGTTGTGATTATTATACTTTTTCTGGACACAAAATGCTTGGTCCAACAGGTGTAGGAGTCCTCTGGGGTAAATTAGATCTTTTAGAGGAGCTCGACCCGTTTATGGGAGGCGGTGAAATGATAGAAACAGTAGATATGGATTCGTCAACCTGGAATTCAGTACCCTACAAATTTGAAGCGGGAACTCCAAACTTTGCTCAGGCTGTTGGTCTTGGTGAAGCAGTTAAATATCTTACAAATATTGGCATGGAAAATATCGAGTATCATGAACAAACTTTAACCCAGTCTTCATTGGTAAAATTGCAAAACATTAACGGCATCAGGATCCATGGCTCAGCTAAAAATCGTGGCGGTGTTATTAGTTTCAATTTAGATAAAATACACCCACATGATTTAGCACAATTTTTAAATGAAGATAATATTGCAATAAGAGTTGGACATCATTGTGCACAACCATTGCTAAAAAATCTTGGTGAATCTGCAACTGCTAGACTAAGTATCTATATATATAATGACAGTTCGGATATAGATAAATTTTGCGATTCTCTACAAAATATCAGAAAGTATTTTTAAAAATGGAAACTGTACTACTAGAAGACTTTGTTGAAGACGGTATCATAAAAGAGAAGTCATTCAGGAAAAAAGTAGAAAATATGGATTTCGATCAATTCAAAAATAAAAAAGTAATTATCAAAGGTTGCGCCAGTGTAGTCGTGCCTACTTGGGCATATTTAATCATAGCTTCAAGACTATCTCAGGTAGCAGATAAACTTTACTATGGAGAACCTAGGTATGCTGTTAAAATATTTAACAGGAAAGAAATTTAATTTTTCTTCCGTTTCGTTATTTGGGTAAAAATTGAAAAAAGGAGCGTGTTAGCTCGGAAACTTACTTCATGAATATTGCAACTGAAGTATCAACTCGTTCTACCTGTGATAGAGAAAATGTAGGTTCTGTTAAAGTAAAAGAAAAAACAATCTTATCTACAGGGTACAATGAAAGTATCCGAGGATTACCACATCGTGATGATGTGGGACATGAAATAATTGATGGGCATTGTGTTAGAACTACTCATGCAGAGGCTAACGTAATTGCTCAAACAGCTAAGAATGGAGTTAAAATTGACTCTGCGGAAATTTTTATAACAGCCTCTCTTTGTTACAATTGCTTCAAACTAATTGCTGATGCAGGAATAAAAACAATTTATTTCAAGGAATTTCATCGAGATGATCGGATTATAGAATATTCCAAGGAAGCAAATATCAATTTGATAGACATGAGCGATTAGCTTTTAAAGAAAATTGTTAAAGTTTAGCTTTTTAATCCTTCTGCAACAAGCTCTGCAACGTCTTTAACTTCTATTTTGTCTTCATTTCCTGTAGTTTTTATACCATCTTCTAACATAATATTGCAGAAATTGCAAGCAGCTGCTAAAATATTTGCATTTGTTTCTGTTGCTTGATTTACCCGGTTTTTATTAATTCTCTCTCCTGTTTTTACCTCATACCACATATTTCCACCACCTGCTCCACAGCAAAAACTATCCGATTTGGATTGATCCATTTCAACGATGGAACCATTAGAGATTAGAGATTGAAGTATCTCTCTAGGTGCATCATATTCATTATTATGTCTTCCAAGATAACAAGGGTCATGAAACGTTACTTTTTCTTCAATCCAAGGTTCTGGATGAATTTTGTTTTCTTTAATCAATTCATCAATGTACTGGCTATGATGGACTACTTCAAGTTTAATACCAAGCTTTGCATAATCATTTTTTAATGTGGTGAGACAATGTGGACACTGGGTTACTATTTTTTTAAAGTTATATTTCTCAAATGTCTTTTTATTTTGCTCGGCCATAGTTTGAAATAAATATTCATTACCAATTCTTCTTGCGGAGTCTCCTGTACAAGTTTCTTCATTACCAAGGCATGCAAAATCTATTTTTGCTTTATTCATAATATCAACAACTGATTGAGAAATGTCTTTTCCTCTTGAATCATATGCGCCACTACAACCCGCCCAATAGAGAATGTCAACATTTTTTTTATCTCGCATCAAAGGAACGTTATGCCCCTCCATCCAACTTTCTCTTTGACTAGGCGATAAACCCCAGGGATTACCGTAGTTCTCCATTTTTTGAAAAGTCTCAATAGCATCTTTTGGAAAATCAGATTCCATCATTACCAAATCTTGACGCATTCTTAATATATCAATCATGGGTTCATTTCCCACAGGACAAACTTCAATACAGTATCCACAAGTAGTACAGCTCCATGCGGCTTCTTCAGTCATCATCCATTCTTTGAGTGGAACCTCAGTAAAATCTACGCAAGAAAGATCTTTTAGATTTTCATTCATAAAGTAACGTTTATTTATTTCTAATGCAGAAGGAGATAACTCTTTTCCTGTAACATATGCAGGGCAGGCATCCTGACATCTGTTACATTGAATGCAGGCAAATCCATCGAGAAGTTGTTTCTGATTTAGATCTGATAATTTTGCTGTTCCAAATTGTTCAAGTTTATCATCCATGAAATCAATCGGCTCTAGCGTCTGGATTGACCTCCAATTTCCTGCAGCCATAATGTTAAGGGGACCCATAAAAAGGTGTGCATGTTTTGAATAAGGAAAATATGGTAGAAAAATTAAAATCAGTCCAAGGGCAAACCACCATGTTATATGCTCTAAAGTATTCAAGGATGATGGTGAAATTTCAGTCCATAAAGTTGCAACAAAATTTGCTGCTGGCTGACTGTAATCAGGTAAGGAGCCTGCAATTTCAAAGCTGGAAGATAAAAACCTCGCTCCTACATGAAAAAAAATGAAGAAACCAACAATTAATGAATCAAATCTCATGCCTTGTCTAGCTTTTTCAGAAATCATTACTGGTTTAAAAATTTTTAATTTAGCATCGATGAATAAGAAGCGTCTTAAAATAAAATAGATAATCCCCAGCAGAACAAGAATACTAAATAAATCTACAAAAAGCCGGTACACATTCCCAAAGACGGTATTTGGAAAAAATTTAAACCCTGGGATAAAACCATAAAAAAGATCGATGATGTTTACTGCCAAATACAGTGTAAAACCCCAAGCTACTAAAGCGTGTATAAAGCCTATAATTGGTCGGGTTTTAAATAGTGATTTTTGGCTTAGAAAAGCACCTAGGCCTACATGCCATTTTCTTAAAATATTCCACCAGTTTAGTTTTTTAGCGCCTAAATCAATCATTCTAAACATTCTGCTAAAGGATATGTACGAGATACCTAAAGAGGTAAAAGAAAGTAGAATAAATGCAAATTTTTCAGATGGTGAGAGCAATATTCTTTCTTTTTATAAATACAGCATTATTTTTAAAAATTATTCTGCTTGAAAAAATGTTTATGAAAGTAAAATTTGATCATTCTTTTAGTCGCCTGAAAACTAATCAGAAAAAGATCCTATATTATAAATTTATTTAGCACTCAAAACTTCTATAAGTTTTGGAATAATTTCAAGGACATCACCCACAACAGCATATTCTGCAATTTCAAAAATCGGGGCATTAGAATCTTTGTTAATGGCAAGAATATTTTTAGCCCCTTTCATGCCAACTACATGCTGAATTGCACCTGATATACCCAATGAAAAGTATAATTTAGGAGAAACAGTACTTCCTGAGCTACCAACTTGCCTATAAGAATCTATCCACCCATTATCGACAACTGGCCGGCTGGCGCAGACCTCAGCTCCAATAATCTCTGCCAAATCAAAAGCAAGTTGTACATTCTCTTCTTTTTCAATACCTCTCCCAACTGAGACCAATATATCTGCATTCTCTAAATCAACATCCCCAGCCTCTTCTTGAAAAGGTGGCTCTGATATAGTGCTAACTTTTGATTCATCTAACTCTACATCAAAAGAATGTGTAAGACAGGAACCTAATTTTATTTCTTCTTCATTAAAAGCAGCTGACTGGAAACTTAGGATACAACGGCTAGATTCTGTTGTAATTGTGGCATTCAATTTTGAATTTATTACTTGCTTAACAAAATTATGATCTTCAAATGAGATAATATCCGGAATGAAGGGGATATCAATTTTCGCGCTTACTCTAGGCATGAAATCTCTAGTCTGGTAGGTATGGCCAGCGATAATTATCTGTGGAGATAATGATTCAATCACTTGTTTTATAACCTCTGAGAATGCCTGAGAGCTGTAAGTGGATACAAGTTCATGATTTACTGTTATAATTTGCTCAAGATCATAACCTTTTACTTCATCACATATTGAATCTATATCATCTCCGATTACGAGCCCATGAATCGATCCGCCTAATTTCTGGGCTCCAACAACTGCCTCCTTGCTTAATCTATGAAGCAATCCTTGATTATTCTCTAATATCACCAAAGTGGTCATTTTATTGAAATACCTTTATTTCTGTTTTAAGAATTTCAACAATTCTGTCAGCTACCAGTTGGGTATCCCCTTCTATTATTTCTGTTTTTTTTGTTGACTGGGGCAAGCGAAGTTTTTCTATTTTTTGATATTTTTTGCTCTTTATCGAATCTGCTATTGGTATTTTTTTTATTTCTTTTTTTTTCGCACCCATAATTCCTTTTAAGGATGGATAACGAGGGTTATTTATGCCTGACTGAATTGTGATAGATGCCGGTAAAGGTAATTGCACCCACTGAAACCAACCAGATTCAAGCTCTCTTTTTACTCTTATACTTTTATCTATAATATTAGTTTCAACTACTAAAGTTGCTGTGGGCATATTTAGCATTTCACCAATCATTATGCCTGTCTGTCCCATACCGGTATCATCGGATTGGATACCAGAAAGAATTAAATCAAAATTGTTTTCCTTAAAAACTTGTGTAAATCTTTTAGCAATTGTTAAAGGATCTATCTCAATATCATCATTATCCTCAATATGAATTCCTCTATCTGCACCTTTAGCAAGACATTCACGAATGACTTTTTCTGCTCGAACGGGCCCCATACTAAATACTACAACTTCTCCCTCTCCAATAGCTTCTTTTATTAAAAGAGCCTCTTCAAGCGCATACTCATCTGGAGGGTTTCCCACAAAGGTTGCAGATAAATGATCAATCCATGTTTCATTATCGTTGATGGCAATTTCGGATTCTGATCCAGGAACTTGTTTGACTAGAACGGCTATTTTCATAAAAAATATAGAAAGTTTTGTAAAAATTTTGTTTAATACCCCTTAAATTTAATCCACTAAGTTAATAGCTACCAGGTATGATAAATGATATAGTCAAATCCATTATTTTAAATGGAGTTTTTATTTTTGGAAGCATTCTCTTCTTATACTGTCTTGCAATTTTATGGGCTAGGAGAAGCTACAGAAAGGCGCAAAATAAAGATGACTGAAAATGCTTTGAAGATCGGTCTATCTTTTATTACTTTATAACGCTTGGTAAGCATCTGCTTATAGCCCTACTTAACAAATACACAACAAATTACGGAGTAATGAAAATGATAAAATCGTTAAAAATTATTATCCCAATAACTTTTTTGATAGGGTTGACCTTTGGTCAATCTGTTCAAGGTAATTTTGATGCAACAACAGCATTGGTTGAATATACTTACGTTACTAGAGACTCTTCCGCCAGCGCTGAGGACGTAGATTACCATTTCTCTACATCCATTTCATGGCCTAGCTCTGCACAACCACAGGCAACACTCGAAACCCGAACATTTGAGCCAGGTGATACAATTAGAGTAGTTTTACAACCATTAGTCACTCCTGCGCTATTGCAAGCGGTAGGTGTTGCAGTAAATGTAGATTTCAATGATGCAGGAACATTTATTATAAATGATGGAAGTACTTATCCAACAACTGGAGAAGCGAACTGTTCCACTTATACTACAATTCCTGCTGTCGCAGAAAATGGCACTTGGACTAAAACACCCGGTTTTAATGGAACACTAAGTGACCCAACCGCTCCACTCAAGCATACTATGGGATGGGGAATTTCTTTTTCAGAAGTTTTTGCTCAGTTTAACGCAGCTGATCTAGTCGGAGGAACTGCTGGCGTGGATTATGGTCCTGGTACAGCTATGCCAAACTGGGGTATGATAGAAGTCACCTACAGTGATTCAACCCATACAACACCAACTCACTTGGAGACATACTGGGAGGCTCATGATGGTGAGGCCAGTGGACTTGGTATAGATGCCAATAATGAATTCAATGGATACCTAGGTGTCCCAATCGCGCCTGCCGACACAGTCACAATTCCAAACATGGATGATTTATTGTATGCGACTAACCCAGATCTCTGGGAGAATCTTGGCTGGACAGGGGAGGCAGTTGATTATCCAATGATCAATGGTCAAGGAAACATAATTGATCCCAGCGACCCTTCTACTTTTTCAGTAAGCCCTATCACAGGGGACACATCAGCAACCGGAACTATTGGTGCTAATAAGGTTTACTATTTTGATCCTACTGGGGATGATGGAGTTCCATTTAATGGTGATGAAGCTCTTGCTCCAACTGGATACTTTATGACCTATAATTTTCTTGAGGCCAGAGGAATGTTTTCAGCAGTATTCTCCGGACAATTATCAGCAACAAATGATATCCAAGGATCCGCTAGAGCTGCAGCAGACTCCGTAGCATTTATTTATCTAGATGAAGCCGATTCCGATGATATTGCTGATATGGTCAGCGCTCAACTTTCCACCGCCTTTACATCTTGTTTAACAAACGGTGGCACACAAGATGCTTGTCTAGAAATAATGGAACAGGGCCCAACAGCGGTTCTAAACGCAGTTCAAGATACTTGTAATGCATATGAAGATTACTGCGATGTAGATGATTCTGGATGGAATTATGATCCAGTAGAGGAAACAGGTAGATTAATTTTTGAAGTTGATAATCGATGCATTCGGGATCTCACCACACAACGTGTCCGGGTTACCTGGGTGAACACACAATTTGTCCAAGTTGATGAGGCTGCACCCGTTGCATCTGAGTTTAAAATCTTTGGAAATTATCCAAACCCATTTAATCCTTCTACGAAAATTAAATTTTCAACAGAAAAAATATCTGACATTAAACTCAATGTTTATTCTCTTTTAGGTGAAAGAGTATACCAAGCAGATATGGGACTTCTAGGTTCAGGCACTTATGATATTTCGTGGCATGGTATTGATAATGCTGGAGCAAAAGTTTCAAGCGGTATTTATTTCTATGAGGTCCAATCAGATAATCGAATCTTAAGAGGCAAGATGCTCTTAATGAAGTAATTAATATTCTAAGTCTTTCAATAAAAGCCTCGTTCACTTACATAAAATGCGAGGCTTTTATTTTTTATGAGCCTAGGTTATGAAAATATACATTTACTCATTCTTTTCTTTTATAAGTATTGCCTTATGTAAGGATTATAAAATTTCTGGTAAGGTAATTGATGCACAAACAAAAAAACCCCTCATTGGTGCAAATGTAATTATTGCGCAGACTACACTTGGATCCGCAACAGATATAAATGGCAACTATCAAATTAAAAACATTGAAAAGAACGAATTTGAGATTCAGGTCCAATACATTGGATATAAGACATTTAGTCAGGAAGTTTCAATTAAAAATAACGATAAGTTTGTCTTAAACATTTCCATAGAGCCGGAGGCCATCGAGCTAGAAACTTATGTGGTCACGGCATCTCGAAGAAGAGAACGGGTTGAAGATGCACCTGCAGCCATATCTGTTATCACAAAAAGTGAAATTAGAAGAGAAAGTAATACAAATTTAGGTGACTATATAAAAGGTACAAAAGGCGTTGATTTTACCCAATCTGGAATAGACAGCTATAATATTACCGCTCGGGGATTTAATTCATCATTTAGCTCAAGAATGCTTACTCTAACGGATGGCAGAATGGCAAATGTCCCTTCTCTTCGGCTAAATGCTTACAACGTAATTCCTGTCTCATTTGAAGATGTAGAACAAATAGAGGTTGTTCTTGGACCCGCATCAGCATTGTATGGACCAAATGCTCATAGTGGCATATTGAATATCATCACAAGTTCACCAATAAAATCACAAGGAACTAGTTTGAATATCCAAGGTGGTATGCTAAGCCAAGATAATACAGACTTATTAAAAAAATTAACCTTCAGAACGGCACATAAAATTAATAATTTTGGCTTTAAAGTTTCGGTAGTGGCCTTATCTGGTCAGGATTGGAGGCATATTAATGAAGATGAATTTGAAGGACATGATCCAGTATTTATCGGAAGACCAAACCTAAAACATAATAGAATCGACGATGGTGGTATCCTTGGTGAATCGGAGAGTCATGTTTTTACTTCTGAAATGATTGAATATGTTGAAGGTGCAAACCAAAATTGGGTTGGTAAGTATTGGGGTGATAAAATTTCTCGATATGGTGAGTCAGGTTCTCCTGTTATTTCCCAGGAAATGATTGATAAGGCAGCTCTAGATCCCTTCAATCGATTTACTTTAGATAATGGTACCGTTTTATGGTTTGTTACTCAAAATAGAATTGGCCATACATATGCAGACGGAATTGATAATAATGGAGATGGAGCCATTGATGAGTTAATCGACATGGGCATAGATGATGTTACCGAAATTTGGTATGATGGAGTAGATAATGATGGAGATGGTTTCATCGATGAAAATGATGAAATAGGAAGTGCATGGTTAGATCGATTTGAAGACGATGGATTAGGTGTAGTAAATGCAACTACTTATTCTAACCCGGATTCTGTTTGGACAATAGTAGACCTTAAACACAAATCTGGCTTTGGCGATTATACATATGACTCAGAAGGAAACATTGTTTTTGACACGAACGAAAATGGTATTTTCAATGATGACCTTGGATCCAATGGGTTGGATGATGATAATGATTGGGGTCCATATGTTGATGAGTTTGACAACCCTTATGACGTTAGTCAAGAGACATTTTCAGATTTAAATGGAAATTCAATTTTTGAGTCAACTATATCAGAAGTTTTTCTAGATACCGATAGAGATGGCGTATGGGATGATAGTGAACCCTTTACAGATCTCAATGGTAATGAAACATGGGACGAGGGAGAAGAATATACAGATTTGAATGGGAACGGTTCATGGACTCCTGCTGAGTTTTTATTAGATTTTGGGATTGACCGAGAAAATGGAACCCAAGACCATGGTGAAGGAAATGGTGTTTGGGATGGAGAAACATTTATAGACCTAAATGATAATGGCACTTGGGAGAAGTTTATACTTAATGACCTAAACAACGATGGACTCCCAAGTCCGGGCGAGATTGGAGTGGATGAGGAAGACGAAAAGGACTTTTCAGTGAATTATGGGCAGCTGTCTAACAAATATAACGATGCCAACGATGATGGAATTAGTGATTATCCCCAGTTTAATGTGAGAAATTTACGCTATGATATTCGACTGGATTGGGAACCGAATCCAGATGCCTTTGTTAGTTTTTCTCATGGATATGCTTGGGCAAGAAATATTAATATTACTGGAATAGCAAGATATATCGCTGATGGGTGGGTATACCGATATTATCAAGCTAGAGCACGTTATAAAAATCTATTTTTCCAAAGCTATCTTAATACTAGTTACTCAGGAGATCAAAATCACCCGACAAGAAACCTAGCGACTGGTAGCATTATTTATGATAGGTCTAAAACCTTCAGTGCTCAATTACAGCATGCAAATACGTTTCTAAATGATAAAATAAGGTTTGTATGGGGAATTGATTACTTCTTAACAATACCTGATACTCGGGGTACTATTTTATCTGACAATAATCTAAATGATAGAAGGGATAATAATGGCAATGGAGAAGCTGGATCTCCTTATATTTTTAATGATCAAAATGATAACACTTGGTATGACTCTGGTGAAAGATATACTAAATGGCAAACCGATAATGGAAATCCTTCTGGAACTATTGAATCAGTTGAAGATAATGCACTAAATGCCATCGCTGATGGAATTGATAACGATGGTGACAGTGATGATTTTGATGATCTTAATAATAATAATATTCCGGATTTTATTGATTCTAATAATAACTCTACTTTTGATTGGGGAGAAACATTAGAACCAGGCGTAAAATGGCTAGGCAATGATAAATTTATTGTATTCGCTGATGGTATTGATAATGATGGCGATGGGTCCATCGATGAGAATATTGACGAAGGAATCGATGAAAATTCAGAAGATAATAGATACCAGGTGAATGAGCTTGGTGGTTATTATCAGTTTAACTGGCAATTTCACCCCAAATGGGAAATCATACAGGCTACCAGGTTAGATGCACATGATCGTTTAACAGATTTAATTAATTTCAACAATCATGAGGTGGGATCTGGTTATAGCCCATTGGACTGGGATTTTGATTTTAGCAAAACTTCGGGTATCCAAATATCTCCTAAAGTTGGGTTAGTATACAAACCAAAAGAACACCAAAACTATCGCTTCACATGGGCAAAGGCATTTAATACTCCTTCCAACCAAGCTCTTTTCCTCGATATTTTTGTTACACGTGCCTCTATTTTTAAAGTGTACGCTAAGGGAGCGAGCGGTGGTTATACATTTCCAAGAGACTCTTTAAATAACCCTTATTACTATAGCACAGAAGATTTTATTCAAAAACCAGTTAATCCTGAAGAAAGTATTTATTTTTATCTCTCAACTGATCCAAGAATTGACGGATTTTATAGCAAAAAAGTGAATGATTTGCCTGAGGTTAAACCAGAAGCTGTAAATACTTGGGAGTTTGGTTACAAAGGTAGAATTAATCCAAGAATAATGGCCACATTAGATATTTTTAAAAGTAACTATTCTAGTTTTATAAGCCCTGTAACATTTGTTACTCCAATTGTTGTGAAAAAAAATGTGCTAGAGACAGACTATAATAATGATGGGATTTTAAATACTATCGAAGACTTAGATAACGACATAATCAATGACAGAGAAGATTACGATGAATCTTTTAATAATTGGAGGAATGGAATCAGTGGTGTCACTTCAATAGATACAACCCCTGGGTTTGCTCCTCCTGTTGTTGTTGGATACATAAATTATGGAAAGGTTGATATGTGGGGTTTAGATGGAAGTCTAACATTCTTATTTAGTCCAGAGTGGACCTTTGGGTTAAATTATTCATATCTTGGTATGACAGAATTTTTTAATCCTATCACGCAAAATTATGATCCCATAAACGCACCAAGGCACAAAGCTGGTTTGAAGATCAACTATAAACCCAGAAAACACCCTTTTGATTTAACCATAAATGCACGATATGTAGATGGTTTTAAATGGTCTTCGGGTATTTACTATGGTAATATTAAAACCTATTCTATTTTGGATTTACATCTTGGATATGAAATAACAAACAATTTAAAGGTTAATTTCACAATTAATAATGTTCTAAATAATTATCATACTGAAATTATTGGTGGTCCTCGTTTGGGACGAGTATTTTTAATCCGCCTTAATACAAATTTTTAACTTTTATACATGTTTAATCCAGTTTGCTGAATTAATCTACCCCTAAATTCAAAAAATTAGTTATTTTTTAGTTCTAAAAAGTTCTTATAATGGAAAGTCGTTTTATAAAACATGCGGGCACTGAGTTCCCAATCATTTGTGGTGCTATGTATCCATGTTCTAACCCCGAACTAGTAGCAGCTGCCTCTAGAGGCGGTGGGTTAGCAATAGTACAACCTGTAAGCATGACCTATGTGCATGGCTATAAATTAAGAGAGGGAATAAAATATATTAGATCTTTAACAGAGAAACCTATTGGATTTAATGCATTAATTGAGAAAGGTAGTAAAAAATATCTAGATCGAATGTCATCCTGGATTGATATCGCAATTGAAGAAGGGATAAAGTTTTTTGTAACGTCCCTCGGTAAACCAGATTGGGTATGCCAACGGGTTCATCAGGTAAATGGGTACGTTTACCATGATGTCACTAATCGACACTGGGCTAAGAAAGGTATTGATTCTGGTGTTGATGGCCTCATTTGCGTGAATGATAGAGCCGGAGGTCATTTAGGGCCTGACTCCATGCTCAAAATGTATAATGAACTCCATGATTTGGGTTTGCCGCTGATTTGTGCAGGTGGTATTGGAAGTGAGAAAGAATTATTAAAAGCAATGAAAACTGGGTATGAGGGAGTCCAGATGGGCACACGGTTTATTGCAACACATGAGTGTAATACCTCAAAGGATTGGAAAAATTCAATCATAAACTCTACTGAAAAAAACATTGCATCAACAAGGAGATTAACGGGTGTCCCAATCTCTGTAATAAAGTCAGCTAATTACAAAGAAAACAACAGTTGGGTCATTGAAAAGCTACTTAGTAGCAACTATAAACATATCATAAGAACATTTTTAAATCTAAAATCATTTTTAAATCTAAAATATTTATCTAAAAAAATTTCCTCAACAAATAAAGAGAAACTATATTATTCAGCCGGCAAAAGCGTCCAAACCGTTCACAGTATTGAATCAGCAACTGTAATAATGCGCAGGATGGGTAAATCATTGAATGAGTACTATTCTTGAAATATAATTAACCTATGGTTGAAATTTTTCAAACATTTGATCTAAATATTCTTCTTTGGGTGCATAAAAATCATAACTCAATTTTTGATTCATTCTTCCCCTTCATAACTAACAAAAATAATTGGATAACACCTATTATCCTTTTGATTCTTTTCGCTGCTTTCAAGGATAATAATAGAGGAAAAATTGTAATTGTACTTTTGATAATAACTATTGGTTTGACAGATTCAATTTGTGCACAAATTTTAAAACCAGTTTTTGAGAGGATTAGACCATCTCATATTGATTTAGAAGGTTTAAATCTGCTCGTATCAAAAGGTGGTAAATGGAGCATGCCTTCAAATCATGCTGCAAATGCGTTTGCCATTGCAACTATTTTATGCTATTTCTATAATAAAATATCAACCATAATGTACTCTTTATCTGCAACTATTTCTTTTTCAAGGGTATATATTGGAGTACATTATCCAGGCGATGTTATTGTAGGGTCAATAATTGGATATGCAATTGGATGGTTTATTTTAAGTCTATGGGCAGAATACAAAATTAAGCAAATAAAAAAAGGTATAACTTGGGTTCACTTTTAAAGTAGAAATCAAAATTAATTTGGCAATACATCCTTTGGCGGTTTCACACCAAAGTCTGAAAAACCATCGCCTTGGCTAGGATTAGAAATGTCACCATGTTTGGCTTCAAACTTCTTAATATTATCTTTTAATGCACCCAAAAAAGCTTTTGCATGCGAAGGTGCCATAATTATACGAGAGTGCACTTTAGCCTTCGGAACCCCAGGAAGTATCCTGGTAAAATCCATGACGAACTCGGCAGGGGAGTGTGTGACCACAACAAAATTTGCATATTCACCAGAGCTCACTTTCTCATCAAGTTCAATATTTATTTGTTGAATATTTTTTCTTTTTTCTTCCATAATATTTACCTGTCATTTTTTTTGCTCAAAATCTCGTTCATTGAACTCTTCCCAATCATCATTTATTCCATCAAATTCTGTGTATCCTTCTGTCGCATCTGCCTCTACGTTTTTAGGGAATAACTCACTCTCATATATATTGAAAACATCTTTTTTCTTTTCATATTCACCAGGATCACCTTCTTCTTCTTTAGTTTGATCTAGATCATCAACATCATCACTGTAAATAACTTGATCAAAAAAATCTAAATTTTCTACAATCCCATTAGCCATAAGAAATTCTAGGAAATCTAAGTATTTTCTATCTTTTAGATCTATTTTACATCTTGGGCATTTTAACGAATATTTTAAATCAATTTCTTCAACTGTATTTTCACAGGCTGGACAGATTAGACCTTCAAGCATTTATTTTTTCCTCTGAAATCGGCGCATAATATAGTTTCCATGCTTTTGATCGTCAACTACTTTACCTAATTAAAACATTTTTATTCTTGAGAAAAATTATTTTTACAGTCATCGGAAAAAATAAGATTTTCTAAATCATTAATTTTTCTTATGAATCAGAAGAGACAATTAGGTTTATTATTACAGACCTAATATTTTTTCAATTATTCGATATTGGTTCTCCGCAAATCCAGTTACTTCTTTTTCTATCACTAATGAAAAAAGTTTATCAGAATATTTTGATTTAAATCCAATTTTTATTGGAGCCTTTATTTTGAGTATTATAATTGCTAATGCAGGTTGAACTTCAAAATTTAAGTCAACAACAGCATCATATCGTACTGATTTAATTTTATTTATAATTGATTGATTTGATAAAGCGCCAGTCCAGTTTAAATCTCGATTTTTAAAGGTCATTATGTTTGAATGCATGTCCTCAGGATAGAATGATAAACCATCTTCATGTACAATATAGTCTAATAACCTTACTTCTTTTTTTAGATCACGTTTAACAAAATATGCAGCTATACGCGCTGTTTTTGATACCGATGGAAGTAAAAAGAGTATGTTTTTAGCCCCAGAGCCATTTTTTGAAATTTTAATTACGGGATTTTTTTTATTAGGTTTATTTAAAAATAGGTTCAAGGCCATAAGATATTTCAATCTCCATGAGATAATCATGTTAAAATATAACTAAAGATTATTCATCTTAAAACTGCTGTGAAGATTTAACTGAAGAAAGTAAAATTCAATAAGATTGAAATGTTTTTAAAATACCTTTGACTTAAATAAATTTATGAAAATCGCAAAAAAATTATTGTGGGGTAGCCTTGGATGGGTACTGGGTGGCCCAATCGGTGCAGTTTTAGGATATGCATTTGCCTCCATGGAAAATGGAAATATCGGAAACAACTATCAATCGCAGGCCTTTAATAAAAATTATTACCCAAGAACTAGACCAGGAGATTTTATTGTATCCTTATTAGTTCTTTTTGCCAAAGTAATGAAAGCGGATAAAAAACTGCTCAAGTCAGAACTTGATTACGTTAAAAATTTTTTGAGAAAGCAGTTCACAATTAGAGAGACAAAAGAATTCATGATTTTACTAAAGGACATCCTAAAGCAAGAATATGCCTTAAAAGATGTCTGCAGACAAATTCAAAGGTCGATGGACCATCCAAGTCGTCTTGAAATATTACACATTCTTTTTGGCTTATCTGCATCTGACGGCGAAATCCACCCTGATGAAATTCGCACAATCTATACAATATCAGGTTACCTGAATATTAATAAAAATGACTATGAATCAATAAAGGCAATGTTTTTAGGAGATACCAACTCTGCATACACTATTTTAGAAATCAGTTCAAATGTTTCAGATGAAGATGTGAAAAAAGCTTACAGGAAAATGGCTGCTAAATATCACCCTGACAAGGTATCTCATTTAGGAGGTGATATTGGTAAAATTGCTGAGGAAAAGTTTAAATCAGTGAATGATGCCTACCAAATAATAAAAAAAGAAAGAAACATCAAATAAACATAAAAATATTAATAATCTGTTAATTGATAGATATAATATTTAATACGAATTTTAATAAATGAGCTTACACAAGATCGCAATATTAATTTCATTAGTCTTTCACCCAATGGTTGTTGCTCCAGCAACATTTGCTATTCTCATCTTTTCGGGTGAACAAAAATTTTCTTTTAATAATACAATATTTTTAATCTCAATATTTTTTTCAACAGTTCTTTCAATCTTTACAGTTATTTACTTAAGAGTCCTTGGAAAAATATCTGACTTAGATGGTAGAATGAGAAAGGAAAGAATTATACCTTTAGTTCTTGGGGTGATATATTATGCTTTAGGTTTTTTTGTTCTATTATATTTAAATGCAAAACCAATTGTACAGGGGTTAATGTTTTGCTATGCTATTAATACATTAGCTGTTTTAATAGTTACATTTAGATGGAAAATATCAATCCATGCCATTGGGTTGGGAGGGCCACTAGTCGCTTTATGGCTCCATGGTCTTCAATATCCCATTATTATGATCTCAATGCTAATCGCATTATGCTATTCTAGAATTTTTTTAAAACTCCATACTCCTTCACAAGTATTATTGGGAGCACTTTTTGCAATTACTTTTTCATACATTCAATTAAAGATTTTTTTCTTATAAAGATGATCTTTAGTAACCTAATACAAACTAACCTTAGAACTGAATCTCTTGGGAGAAAAATCGAATATTATCAATATTTAAATTCTACTAATGATGAGGCATTAGAATTAGTAGAAAATGGTCAAGCAGAACACGGCATGTTAGTAATAACAGACAATCAACTTAAAGGCAAAGGAAGAAACGGAAACTCGTGGTATATGGCTCCAAGTAAAGGATTAGCAATGTCTCTAATTTTATTAGAGCCATTTTCACTAAAACATGCGAGGTTAATACCTTTGGCAACTGCTGTTGCCGTTTCAAAAGCACTAAAAAATAGAGGAGCAAATCCCAAAGTAAAATGGCCAAATGATGTGCTCTTACATAACAAAAAGTGTGGTGGAATACTTTGTGAAAGTAGGTTGTCAAATAAAGTTACAAAATACATAATAGTTGGAATTGGACTAAATATTAATGAATCAAAAGAAGATTTTCCTAAGGATTTGGCTAACAAAGCCACATCTTTATCAATCGAAACTCAGCATTCCAATCAAAGAGAATTAGTTTGTGCTATAATTTTATCTTATCTAGAACAACTTTTGGGTGAATTAAATTTTGTAATAAACCCTTGGCTAGAGTTTTGTGGGCATATAAATAAGAAAATTTTATTTAAGGAAAAAGAAAATTTAAAAAATGGAATCTTCAGAGGGATTAATTCATTAGGTCAAGCAAAAATTGAAATAAATAAAAAGACAAGGCTATTTAACTCAATTGATATAATAAGTTAGTTATTCAACACTGAACATTAACCCTAACAATTATTATGAGGTTGATAAAAGTTTCAAGGGATAAGGCTTCTACAAATCATTAAATACTTCTCAATTTGATTAGGCTAATCTCTGCAGGAACACCCAATCGCAGGGGTGGCCCCCAATATCCAGTTCCACGGTTTACGTAAATATGTGTTCCATTATGATTGTAATAACCTGCTAAATATTTGTTGGCAAATTTTGTTGGATAAGTAAAAGGCCAAAATTGTCCCCCATGCGTATGCCCAGATAGTTGTAAATGAGCTCCGGCTTTATTTACAGCATCTATACTTCTTGGTTGATGCGCTAAAACTATTTTGGTTACTAAAGGGGGTATGGTTTTCAAAGCTAGAAAAGGATCTGATTTGTGCGAGGGTTTTATTTGGTGTGCCTTAAAATCTGTGACTCCTGCGATTACAATCTGACTTTCTTCTTTTTCTAAGATAACATGTGAATTAAGCAAATTGATCATTCCAATCCTATCTGTCTCATCAAGCCATTGATCTACTCCTGAATAATACTCGTGATTTCCTGTGCAAAAATAGGTGCCATACTTTGCAATCATGTCTTTTAATGGTTCAGTATCATATCTAAGATATTCTACAGATCCATCTACTAGATCTCCAGTCACTGCAATTAAATCAGGATTCAAATGACTAATTTTTTCGACGACGTCTTCAACATAAGGCCTTTTAATTGTTGGTCCAACATGCAGATCTGAAATCTGCGCTATTGTGAAGTTATTAAACTCTTTTGGTAGAGTATCTAAAAAAATTTCTTGAGTTATAACGCTTGGACCTTTTCTTGCTGAATATAAACCAAATGCAGTAGCAGGTCCAGTGACCCCAATAATCCCGACACTAGCAGTCTTTCTTAAAAACTCTCTTTTTGAGTTATCGAGAACGTAATCTGCATTAATTAATTTTGTAGAAACAGCTAATAATTGGGCAAAAAAGTCTTTAGCGATCAAAGCAAAAAACGATAGGGTGAAAAAACCTAAACTTGTATAACCAATAAAAGAAATTTTATCTAGGAATTTTGATTGAAAACCTATTAATCGTATTAGAAATGGTGATATCGGAAGTAAACTAAAGATGAAAACGAAAACAAATGTTAAAATAGTATTAAAAGGTGAGAGGTTAAGGCTTGGTATAACACGCCAACCTACATAACCATGCATTAGGAGGAGAATACTAATTACAATAATAAAAAACATTTTTAAACAAAAACCCCTTTTACAGGTAAGTTATAAATCAATCAAATGCTGAAATTCCAGTTACACTTTGACCTAAAATTAATGAGTGCATTTCATGAGTCCCTTCATATGTATACACGGATTCTATATTCGCCATATGTCTGATGGGTGAATAATCTTCAATAACTCCATTTGCACCTAATATCTCTCTTGCTGTTTTGGCTACATACCTTGCCATGGAACAATTGTTTCTCTTTGCCATTGATACTTGCTCAAAATTCATTTTCTGGCTATCTTTGAGTCTACCCAACTGGTAGACAAGAAGTTGAGCTTCGGTTATTCGAGTGATCATGTCAGCAAATTTTGACTGTATCAATTGATACCCCGCAATGGGTTTTGAAAACTGTTTCCTATCTTTGGAGTATTCCAATGCAGTGTTGTAACAATCCACAGCAGCACCAACCATACCCCACGCAATACCGTATCTTGCTTGAGTCAAACAAGATAAGGGCCCTTTTAAACCTTCAATATTTGGTAGCCTGGATGAATCAGGTACAACGACATTTGCCATTGATAGTTCAGATGTAATCGATGCCCTCAGACTCAGTTTACCATGGATATCACTTGAAGAAAATCCTTTCATTCCTTGCTCAATCAGAAAACCTCTTATGGTGTTATCCTCATCCTTACACCAAATTACAGCAACATCAGCTATCGACCCATTAGTAATCCACGTTTTAGTTCCATTAATTACCCAATCACTGCCACGCTTCACACAAGTTGTTTGCATCCCACCCGGATCTGACCCATGATTTGGTTCCGTCAGACCAAAACACCCAATTTTTTTCCCAGCACTAAGTCTGTTTAACCATTTTTCTTTTTGTTCTGCCGATCCATAGGCATGTATTGAATACATGACAAGAGCACCCTGGACGCTTGCGAATGACCTGAGGCCAGAGTCTCCTCTTTCTAACTCATGTAAAATTAAACCATATGCTACATTACTAACCCCTGAACCACCAGATTCCTCAGGAAGAGAGGATCCCATAAATCCCATTTCTCCTAGTTTCATTGCCAATTCAATTGGAAAACTGCCATTAGAGTAATGCTTATTTATTAACGGCAAAAATTCGGATTTAACAAATTCATTAGCTGTTTTTTGTATTAGAATTTCTTCTTCCGTTAATAGATCAGAAATGTTGTAAAAATCAGGTCCAAATAATTTCATTTTATCATTAATTTAACCATTGAAATTAATCTATAAATGTGGTTCAACCCCTATTGTTTAGTTATCAATTTGATATCACTATTATTTGTATTTTCTTATTATGAATTCGCGAGATAATCATTTTATGAAATTAGCTTTAGAAGAAGCTAAAAAAGGTGATTTATCAGTTTATCCCAACCCTAAAGTTGGGGCCGTAGTTGTCTACAAAAATAAAATTTTATCAACTGGATATCATCAAAAATTTGGAGGTGAACATGCAGAAATTAAAGCCATCAAAGGTTTAAAAACTCCGACAAAAAACGCAACTCTTTATGTGACCCTTGAACCATGTGCACATTTTGGAAAAACCAATCCGTGCACAGATTTAATTAGTACAGATTTATTTGATCGAGTAGTAATTGCTGCAAAAGATCCTAATCCAAAATCTCTTAGAGGAATAGATATAATTAACTCCAAGAATATAAAAGTTGAAGTAGGTGTTTGTGAAAATGAATCAAAGAATATTAATAGAAGATTCTTTACTTATTTTGAAAAGAAAAGACCATATGTCATTCTAAAAATTGCTTCAACACTAGATGGCTTTATTGCAGAGATGGATGGACATTCAAAATGGATTACTAACAAAGAGTCTAGAAAATCATCTCATCGACTAAGGTCTAGCTGCCAAGCTTTACTCGTTGGCAATAACACTTTAGTTAAAGATAATCCTTCTTTGACAGCGCATGGGACTGGGGAGAACCCCAGGATTATTATTTTTGAAAGTGAGATCGATTCTATTTTAAGGAAAAAAGTTTATCAAAGAGATCCAATTATTATCCCAAAATCTAAATTAAATTCTAATCCAGAAAAAAACATAGAATACATATTAAATTATTTATATAAGAAATCATACCAAACACTGCTCGTCGAGGGGGGAGGGAAAACAATTTCACATTTTTTAGATTCTGGATTATTTGATGAATTACATATTTATTACGCTCCGAAACTTATTGGAACAGGAATCCCATTATATACCGGCATACAAAGAATACAACATAATTTTAAATTACGAATCCACCAAACCAAGAATTATTCTAATGACTTTAAAATAACCTATTTCAGGGATTATTAATGTTCACGGGTTTAGTAGAAGAGACAGGAACAGTTCTTGATTGCACGAATAATTCGGATGGAAGAGAGTTAATAATTACAGCAGAGAAAACTATAAAAGACTTAAAGGTAAATGATAGTATTTGTTGTTCCGGTATCTGCCTTACAGTAACAGATATAGAAAAAAATAGTTTTAAGGTCTTTTTGGTAAAAGAGACATTGGATCGTACAACAGCAAAATATTGGGAAAAAGGGACAATCATAAATTTAGAGAGATCTCTTCTACCAACAACAAGGATTGGGGGACATTTTGTCCAAGGTCATGTCGATACTATTTCCAAAATCATTGATATTTCAGCAGAATCAGATTCAGGAATTTGGGAATTTGAATTAAATAAAAAAATAGATAGGTATATTGTTGAAAAAGGATCCATTACGCTAGACGGGATAAGTCTCACTATTGCAAATAGAAATAAAAATGATTTTTCAGTTGCCTTAATACCTCATACTATGTTCGTGACTAATTTAAATCAGAAAAATATTGGAGATTTTGTGAATGTTGAAGTTGATATTATGGCAAAATACATTGAAAGTTTTATCAAGAAAATTTCATGAAATTTAGTTCAATAGATGCTGCCCTTGAAGATATCCGAAGCGGAAAACAAATTATCGTTGTGGATAGTAAGGATCGTGAAAACGAAGGAGACCTAGTTATGGCAGCAGAGCTAACAACTCCAGATTCAATTAATTTTATGGCAAAAGAGGGCAGGGGTCTTATCTGTGTATCTATAACTGCTGATAGAGCTTCATTACTTGAACTTGAACCAATGGAAAGGAGAAACAACTCCAGCCTTCACAACACAAATTTTACAATAAGCGTTGATGCGAAAGATAATACAACTACTGGGATTTCTGCTTTCGATCGCGCTGAAACAATTCGAGTTATTATTGATAAAAAAACTAAATCGAATGATCTTGCTAGACCCGGACATATATTCCCAATTGTTGGTAAAGAAGGAGGGGTCCTAAGGCGCGCCGGGCATACAGAAGCAAGCATTGATTTAGCAGAAATGGCTGGTTTAAAGCCTTGTGGTGTAATTTGTGAGATTATGGATGAGGATGGATCAATGGCTAGATTAGATGCACTACAACTTTTTTCAAAAAAACATAATTTGAAAATTATCTCTATCACTGATTTAATTCGCTACAAAAGAAAAACAAATAAGCTAGTTAATAAAATTGAGATGATAAAACTCCCAACTAAGTACGGTGAATTTAACCTACACCTTTATGAAGAAGTTTATGATAATCACTCCCACATTGCTCTAACTTTTGGAGACTATGAAACTTCAGAACCTAGTTTAGTTAGGGTTCACTCGGAGTGCATGACAGGGGATATTTTTAGTTCTCTGAGATGTGATTGTGGTGAACAATTAAATGAAGCAATAAATATTATAAAAAGGAATAAGTCTGGAATTATTATATACCTTCGACAGGAGGGTCGGGGGATCGGTTTAAAGCATAAAATAAAGGCATATAAATTACAAGAAAATGGTCTAGATACCGTAGAGGCAAATGAAAAACTAGGCTTTAAGCCTGACTTGAGAGATTATGGTGTGGGAGCTCAAATTCTCAAAGACCTTGGAGTGAGCAAGTTGGTTGTGCTAACAAATAATCCTAAAAAACTGATTGGATTAGAGGGGCACGGATTGAAAATCTCTGGACGACTGCCCATTGAAATTAAAGCTCAAAAGGAAAACCAAGGATATCTGCAAACAAAAAAACATAAACTAGGCCACATTTTAGATCAATGATAGCAATTGTAGTTAGCGAATTTAATAAGAAAGTCACAACTGGTTTATTGAGAGGGTGCCTTAATGCGCTTGATCAACATCAGATACAAAAGAATCAAATAGTAGTAACCTATGTACCCGGGGCTTTTGAAATTCCAGCAAAAATAAATAAACTTGTATTAAGTAAAAAATATGATTGTCTCATTGCACTGGGATGTATAATAAAGGGTGAAACAGATCACTATCATTATATATCTAACGCCGTAACTAATGGATTAATGAAAATTTCAATAAAGGGAGGCCCTCCAATTATATTTGGTATTTTGACCTGCCAAAACGCAGATCTTGCAATAGCTAGATCTGGAAAGAAAAATAAACAAAACAAAGGTTATGAAGCTGGTTTGGCGGCTATTGAACAATTAAAAGATTAAAAATTTTCAATTATAGCTCGTTGCTCCTTTTGGCCCATGGACAACAGATAAGGATCCACTTTTTGTAAAAAAGAAAATTCCTTTTTTGATTTATAACCAAGCCATTTATTCTTTATTAGAATCTGTCCGATAGGCCCTCCTAGGGAGTTTCCAGGACCCAAAAGAATTATTTTCTCAGGGCACCATTCCTTAAGGGCATTACCTAAAGCAGAGGTAAAATCAAAAGTATCTAAAATTTGTTCTCCAAATGTGTAGGACCATAAATCATTTGAATTTGTACTAAAAGGTGACCAAGCTCTGCCACATCCATCAACTAAAGGGATAGATGGTTTACTAAAAATTGAGGGGCTGATTACCTTTTTAATTGAACTTGAAATCTTTTTGAGTAGCGGGGTATGAAAAGCAGCATGGTATGGGATTGTATGAGGAAATACCCCTTTTTTTGGCAAAATATTTGATAATTGTTCTATAGACTTTTCTTTGCCGCCTATGATCACATAACCTCCCAGTTTTATTGAGATAAAGTTTTTTGTTTTTTTTACTTGGTTAGTGATATATCTCAAAAGCTCTTCATCAATTTGCCAATTATCATCAATAATTGGATAGATTAATTGCGCACCCACACCTTTCAAATCCATAATTGATCCCATATTTTGCACTATTTTATAACTATTATTTAAAGAAACGGCTCCACTTAGTGCAAGAGCAGTGTACCAACCCATAGAATTACCTATTATGCAAACAAAATCAAAATTCTTTTTGTTTAGAGAAAGAAAATCAGAAATACTGCAAGCGTAAATCAGCGGAGAAGCATTCTCACCAGACGTATGAATGCTAGATTTGAAGGATATTAAATCTAATTCTTTTAATTTTGTTAAACCTTTACTCTCTCTTTGCTTATCTATCCAATCAATAATATCCATGTTATATTTTTTATTTAATTTTAGATAACCAACTTCACTTTTGGTGTAAGACCCTCTTCCAGGACAAATAAGGAGTGTTCTAATTTTGCTCATTTACCAATGAAATTGCGTTTTTAACTATTGATGCTTTGCTTGGTAGTGTAACAGTTGATGAAGGTCCCAAAGAAATAAAACTATCTTCTGCGGCATGAAGTTTAATATTTAGGGGCTTTTTTGATTTTTCTATTAGTTTCACTAATAAACCTTCACCATAGCAACCTGTTCTTCGACATTCATCAACAATTAGCACATATTTTGAGTTATCCAATTCTTCTACAAGTTTAGAAACATTTATTGGTGAGAGCCACCTTAAGTCCACAACTTTTATTTTTTTTCTTAACATTCTTTCAATTTCTTTTTTTGCTTTTAATGATAAGTAAAGACCATTCCCATATGTAATTATTACTAGTTCTTTTCCCGAACCATAAACAGCATACTGTCCAATACCGATTTCTTTTTCAAGACTTGGATAAGAAAAACTCCATTTTTTATCACCCTTTTTGTAAAGGTCTTTTTGGGTGTAAAGTGCAATTGGTTCTACAAAAATAATAATACGTCCGTGTTCATAAGCTTCTTTTACAGCTGTACGCATCATTTTAACTGCATCGGGACCATTTGATGGAACAGCAAGTATAATTCCAGGAACATCTCTGAAAACGGTTAATGAATTTTCATTATGAAAGTGACCTCCAAAACCTCTCTGATATGCTAAACCTGGTATTCTAAGTACCATTGGGTTTGCAAATTTCCCTCTAGAGAAAAACGAAAGTGTTGCTGCCTCTCCTCGAAGTTGATCCTGAGCATTGTGGTAATAAGCAAGAAATTGGATTTCAGGAATTGGGATAAATCCATTGTGTGAAAGACCTATTGCAAACCCAATTATTGAAGTTTCATCAACAGGACTGTTAAAAACCCTTCGGCTTCCAAAAAAATTATATAAATTAGATGTAATGCTATAAACACCTCCTTTTTTTTCTACATCTTGACCAAAAATTAATGTATTAGAATAGCGAAGCATGATATCTTTAAGGCAATAGTTTATATTTTTTGCCATGTGGTTATCCCTTTTTAAACGACTGAACTCACTATCAAAAACTTCTTTTCGATATTTATTTATTGGATGTTTAGGTGATTTCTTTTTGAAGGGTTTTTTAAGTAATGGTTCCATTACGTCTAAGGATGTCCTTAGCTTTGGTCGCAATGTTGCATAATTGAAAACATGATCAATTTGTTTTCTAGAATTTTCGTAGATCGATATTATGTCATCCTTAGACAAACACTCATTCTCAATTAATATTCGCGAAGAATGAAGCAGAGGATCATTAAATTCATTTTTTTCGATTTCTTTTAAACTTTTATAACCAATCTCAAAATCTGACCCAGCATGTCCCATTAGCCTAATTGTTTTCATATGAAGAAAAACTGGTACTCTTTTATTGCGACAAATCTCATATGCTTTTTCAGTTTTATTTATTAGATCTAATAAATGTAGCCCATCAGTAAAGATGTATTTTATACCATATCTCTGCTTAAAGATTTTTTCTATCCATTTATCTTCTGTGGGGACAGAAATTCCAGTACCGTTATCTTCGCAGATAAATACAATAGGAACATGACCTCCTAAATTATAAATCAATGAGGCTGTATTAAATGCTGATAATGCGGAGGAATGATTTACACTAGCATCTCCAAAACTACATATTACAATACTATTTGTTTTGAGTTTTTTTTCAATAGTACTTAAATCTTTTGCTCTATCTATTGAATACGCTGTTCCAACTGCTTTTGGTAGATGACTTGCAATTGTACTTGTCTGTGGCGGTATATTTAACTCTTTACTTCCAATAACTTTATGTCGCCCGCCACTAATTGGATCATCTGATGATGCCATAAATGAGAGCGCCATATCGTATATAGGATTAGAATTTTTTATTTGTTTTGACCTTTCTAAAAAAAATGCTCCACTCCTATAATGCAAAAAAGCCATATCATTAAATGAAAATATATTCCCAAATACAGCATTTCCTTCGTGGCCAGAACTTCCAATGGTATAAAAACACTTACCTTCATTTTTCAATTTTCTTGCTTTTAAATCCATATGGCGACTAAGGACTTGAGATTCAAATATTGAAATTAACTGGGAGCTAATAATGTTTATTTTTGATACGCTGAACTCATTGTTTGAAGTAGGAAACCTACCTTCTAGAACTAAATTCGTAAAGTTTTCATCAATTACTTCTGCTCTATTAAACAATGACATATTTAGAAATAGATGAGAGTATCATTTTTAATTTTTTAATGACAATAATTTTTCTTTTAGCTCTCTTAGCTCTCTTATGTTTGCAGTCTCAACCCTTCCAGAATTCCATTTAAGTTCAAAATCTTCTCTTGAGTCAATTCCTTCTTGTTTTTGATAAAGAGAAAATAACTCACTCTCTTTTCGAGGTTTATTTTGATGTAATGTTGCAGTTGTTTTATATGCAATATCATCTAAAAGATCTTCGATTATTCGAATGGGTAATTTTTTTTTAATTATTCTTTGCTCTATATTCGAAAAACTTAGACCATTTATTGCATAATCCTGATATGCTTCCCAAGCAAAAGGTGCTACTTCCTTGACTGATTCAGCCATTGCATCTGAAAACACCTGTATTTCGTATTGAGCATGACTATCTGAACGAAGTCCAATGAAGTGCAATAAATTATGCAGGTCATTCTTCCAATACCACTCTGTATAGAGGTTTACAGGTAAAATGGCACGAGCTAACTCCCTTGAAATGCCCTCCTCATTCATTTCGGAGTAAATTTGAAAGCTTCGATTTGATATCTCCTTAAAATATTTTAATACTTTCTTTTTCAGTCTTGTTGGGACCTCACCCATTCTTCCCTGTTTATTTAATGCACTCTGATATTGGATATTATTTGGTTCTGGCAAATAAAACTCATCTCTAGCTTCAGAATATCTTAGCGAATATTCATTAATATTTGCTGTACGATGCCGAACCCATTGCCTTGCTACAAAGATAGGCATCTTACAGTGAAATTTAAATTCTACCATTTCAAAGGGGGTCGTATGGCGGTGTCTCATTAGATATCGAATTAATCCCCTATCTTGAGATAGTTTACTCGTACCTTTTCCATAACTAACCCTAGCAGCTTGAACAATAGCATTGTCTCCTCCCATAGAGTCTACTAATCTAACAAATCCTTTATCTAAACATTTTATAGCACCTTTTGGAATTTCTGACATTTTAATTTCCTAATTAATTTTTCTATAATTTATTTTTATTTTAACAGTATTTTTCTAAGTTTTTATCACAGTTAGTAAAATTGATTCCATTAAATCTTTAAAACCTTAAAAATTTTATCAACAGCTTGATCTTTTCCTGCTATAATTCCAGGAGTGAGTAAAGTATTTCTTTGATTGTATTTTCTCTCTTCCCCATTTAGGTCAATTAGCTTCCCTCCTGCTTCATTTATAATACAGTCCCCTGCGCAAATATCCCATTCATTCTTTGGTCGTAATGATGCAAAAACATCTGCTCTCCCAGCAGCAGTGAGACCTAATTTATAGGCGACTGAACCAATGGGCTTTAATTCACCAAAAATATTTTTAAATTCTTTCCATAAACCCTTATCTGTTTCAGAACGACTGTTCAAAATAACCATTTCTTTAAGATTTTCCTTTGCTCTGCATCGAACAGGTTTGTTATTTAAAAACGACCCAAAACCTTTAATAGCTGTAAATATTTCGTTTGTGACAGGATTATAAAGAACCCCAATGATTGGTTTTCCACAATCTACAAGCCCAATACTAACAACAAAATTAGGCACTCCCTCAATAAATTCTTTAGTCCCATCTATAGGATCAACTATCCAAACTTTTTCTTTGTTTAGTCTGTGAGGCGAGTCCACTGTTTCTTCTGAAAGCCATCCATAATCAGGACGCTCACCTAATAATATTTCTTTAAGCTTTTTATTTGATTCAAAATCAGCCGTTGTTACAGGATTATGATAGCCTTTATGTTTAATTTGATAATCGGATTTGTAATAATTTAAAATTATTGCGCCAGCCTCAATTGCAGCATTTTGCGCTATATTTAGATCAGAAATCAAAACAAAAATTCTTACTAATTAAAAAATCTTAGGCTCAGGAGACCTAAAAATAAAATGTAACCTAAAATCTACATTAACCATAATTTTACTGACTTCATTATATGACTTTTTGAAAGATAATAAGTTTTTCCCTACCTATTCTCGAATCAACAGAAAAGTTCGAGAACTCTTCTCTTATAGTTTTCCAACCAATATTGAAAAACCTTTTCACTTCTTTAATTGTGGTCCCATATGGGGGCCCTCCTTCATTAATTGGCTTATCTAGTGGAAACCAAAGACCAATTAATTTACCATAAGGTTTTAAAATCTTCTTTATCAGCTCCTCGTAATCAGAGCGCAAACTTGGATGAATTGCACAAAAACATGTCTGTTCGATAACATAGTCAAAAGTTTCAAAGAAATCACTATCAATAGAAAAAATATCTTTTTCTAATGCATTTAAATTTACATTTTCTTTGTTGGCTAAACTTTTTAACGATTTTATTGCTGAAGGAGCAAAATCTACCGCCATGACATCAAATCCTTTTTTCGCGAACATTACAGCATCAAATCCCCGACCACAGCCAACAATACAAACTTTTCCAGTTTTGAGAAATTTGGATAAATGTAAAAATATTGGTGTCGGGCCGTTTAAATCCCAACCGATATCATTTTTCAAATAGATATCCTCCCAAAATTTTGGAGAGTTTTCCTTATGCATCATAGATTGATCATTTCTTTTTTATCTTCAAAAACTTTTTCTCCATCATGGTGGACATAGTAAACATAAGAATCAGGATAGAACTGTAAAGAAGAAAAATATTTATCATCCTTAAAATGGACTGCAGCTCCCCCATCAATCGCGTAACCAGCAGTACACTGATGTTTTATTAAAAAATTATGTACACTAGGTCTTCTACTCGACTCTTCTTGGTAGTGAGGACAACACATTCCAGGTATAAAACCCAAACAGTCAATTACATTTAAATTACTCAACCAAGAATCTGTTATGCCCTGCTGAAACCAACAAATAGCTCCAGCACTCACACCACATAATATCTTTCCGCTATTATACGCTTTCAGGAGCAGGGCATCAAGCTTCCACTCTCTCCATACGGCAAGCATACTTTTTGTGTTACCTCCTCCAATATAAATTATATCAGCTTTGTTAAATATATTATCTAATCTGGGTGTTCTTTTGAAAAGTGAAATATGCTGAAGATCACATCCAAGCTTTGAAAAGCATGAATAAAAGTTAACTATATAGCTCTTGTCCTCAGCACTTGCAGTTGGGATAAAAAGAATATTAGGCCTCGTTTTACCTGAAACCTTAATTATATATTTTTCGATTTTGTTATGATTTGGATTTCTTCCAAATCCACCTCCTCCAATTGCAATAATTTGTTTGGTCTTCATATATTTATAAAATAATTAAAAAAAATTCAATATGTTGGTATAAAGTTCTTTTTTTTAGTTCAATTTTTAATAGAATTTAATGAAAATTAAAATGTTATAATTCTTGAATAAATGAATCTTAATAATGTATTTTCTATGTAGCTAGGGATAAACGAAGGAATACAAAGTTTTCTCTTTTTTTTGGCGATCTAGATACTTCTTTTATCACCCAACAATGGGCCGTAAAATTTCTTTCCTTCCTTTTTTCCTCAAAAAATAAAAAACATTGCTCTAATTCACCTAGGAAAAGTGGATAAATATTACTTTTCTCAGGCACTATTGAGTTAAATAAAAATATGGCAAGGTAAATTTTATGAAAAAAGAAATTTTTATCAATGAGACAATGGGTCAAACTAGAATTGCGATCCAAGAAGAAAGTAAGCTGGTCGAGGTTTACGTAGAACAACAAGACAATCAACGCATGGTGGGAAATGTTTATAAGGGCAAGGTTGAAAATGTTTTACCTGGAATGCAAGCAGCATTTGTAGATATAGGTTATGAATTAAATGCATTTCTTCCATTCTCAGAAATTGGAGATAGTGAATATATTATTGATAAAGTTAAACAGAAACGTAACTCTACCAAAAACAAACAAAATGATAAAATAGAAAATATTGAAGTTGATTTAAAAACAGGACAAGAAATTTTTGTTCAAGTCATTAAAGAACCGTTTGCTGGAAAAGGGCCACGAGTTACCACAGAAGTCGCACTACCAGGGAGATTACTAGTATTAGTCCCAAATGCAAATTATATTGGAATCTCAAAAAAAATATGGGATAAATTTGAGAGAAGAAGATTAAGAAAAATTGCTCAACGCCTTCGTAGTAAAGATGCTGGAGTCATTATTAGAACTGTAGCAGAAGGTAAAAGTGAGGAGCATATTGAAAATGATTTTAGTATCTTGCTCGACAACTGGAAAAGTATTAAAAACAAATCAGATCGGAACAATGCGCCTGTTTTAGTTTATGAGGATCTTGAAACTGCTTCTAGCGTAGTACGAGATTTATTAACACTAGACGTTGAAAAAATAATTATCGATTCAAAAAGACTTTTTAAAAAAACACAACGATATCTTGAGGATGTTTCTCCAAGTTTACTGGAACGATTAGAACTATATAAGCTCAAATCTCCACTTTTTGAGAGCTTCGGGATTGAACCAGAAATCGAAAAATTAATGCGTCCAAAAGCTTGGCTGAAAAGTGGTGCATATTTAATTATTGAAAAAACAGAGGCTATGGTTGTTGTAGATGTTAACAGTGGTAGGTTTGTTGGTAAAAAATTACATGAAGAAAATTCTCTAAAAATTAATTTAGAAGCAGCACGAGAAGTTGCAAGGCAACTACGTCTCCGGGACCTCTCGGGACTGATTGTAATTGATTTCATTGATATGCAACTTATTGAGAATCGGAAAAAGGTTTACCATGAATTAAGGAAAGAACTAAAAAAAGACAGGGCGAAAGTTGCCGTTGCACCAATAACAGAATTTGGGCTTTTAGAGATGACCAGGCAAAGAATCCGTGTTAGCCTTCTTGACTCTATGAGCGAGGAATGCACATCCTGCCGAGGTTCAGGAAAAATTATTTCTCAAGAGACTCTTATTACTCGAATCGATCACTGGCTTCGAAGATACAAAAGTAAAAAACGCTCTCTGCGTCTAAAATTAATGTTGCATCCCTATAATTATAACTACCTCAATGGTGAAAAAAAACATGTGTTACGAGGTTTGATGTGGCAAAACTTTGTACATTTGAAAATTTCAGATAATAATGACCTAAGAAGAGATGAATTTAGATTCATTCGGCCAAAAGATGGAGTAGACATCACAAATGAGATGTCTCTTGAAAAGGAAGAGTTTCCATCTTAAGTTTTGCCGCTTTTGGAGATAAAAATGTACGCAATTATTGAAATATCTGGTAAACAATATAAAACCACTGAAGGGTCTACCCTGCGTGTTCCCTTACAAAAAGGTGATGTCGGTTCAAAATTATCTTTTGATAAAATACTTTTAATTTCTGATGCAAATACGCAACAATTTGGCTCTCCTAATATTAAAAATGCCAAGGTTACAGCAAAGATCACTTCTCATGGAAAAGAAAAAAAGATCCTTGTCTACAAAAAGAAACGTAGAAAAGGTTACCAAAGGAAAAATGGTCACCGACAGCAATTTACGGAGATAAGAATAGAAAAAATACAATTTAAGACATCCTCAAAAAGTGAGGTGGTATCCCATAAAGAAGAAGAGGAATAGGAAATGGCTCATAAAAAAGGACAAGGAAGTTCCAGAAATGGTCGAGATTCTAATGCAAAATTTTTAGGTTTAAAAGTTGGTGATGGTCAATCAGTTTTGGCAGGGACTATAATTTTAAAGCAAAGAGGTACTAAAATCCACCCAGGTACCAATGTAAAACGTGCAAATGATGACTCCCTCTTTGCCACTACAAATGGTATTGTACAATTTGTGACTAAAGGTAAAAATCGTAAACTTGTAAATATAACTTAACAGATTAATACTAATTGTAACCAATTTTCACTATTGATAGGATAATACATGAGTCGTAAGAAAATTGCTCTTATCGGTGGCGGTCAAATAGGAGGAAATTTAGCACTACTTTGCACTCAAAAAGAGTTAGGCGATGTTATCATTTTTGATATACCAAACGCCGAAGGAATGGTAAAGGGGAAAGCTCTTGATATAATGCAGTTGCGGCCACATGATGGGTTTGACGCTAATATATCAGGAACTTCAAATTGGAATGATGTCAAAAATGCAGATGTTTTTATCATTACTGCTGGTTTACCAAGAAAACCTGGTATGGATAGAGAAGACCTTCTTGAGATCAACCTTAAAATAATTAAAGATGTTGCTAAAAACATAAAAGAGCAATCACCAAACGCATTTGTGATTGTTATTTCCAATCCATTAGATGCAATGGTTTATGCTTTTTATAAGATTTCAGGGTTTAAAAAAAATCAGGTTGTTGGGATGGCCGGTGCTCTTGATAGTACTAGATTTAAAACATTTATTGCAATGGAGACAGGCTACTCCGTGCAGGATGTAAGTTGCATGGTTCTTGGAGGTCATGGTGACTCAATGGTGCCTATTTCTCGTTTAGCAACCGTTGGTGGAGTCCCTGTAAGTGATTTAATTTCAAAAAATCGTTTAAAAGAGATAGAAAACAGGACTAGGGTAGCTGGTGGAGAGATAGTAAAACTTTTTGGTAACGGATCTGCTTTTTATGCCCCTGCCCAATCTGCTATAGAAATGGCAGAAGCTTTCGTTCTTGATAAAAAGCGAGTAATACCATCTGCTTCGCTCTGCGAAGGGGAATTTGGTATTAATGGTTATTTCATTGGAGTCCCTACTGTAATTGGATCTTCAGGAGTTGAAAAAATACTTGAATTCAGCTTGACAGATAAAGAAAAAGAAGAATTAAATAATACATTATTAGTGGTGAAAAATACTGTCAAAGAAACAGGTTTATAAATAATTCAATTAGTTAATTACAAAAATAGAATATTCATTGCTAATTTATATTTCCTAATTGGACAGTTGATTAGAAATCATTTTGAAAAAAAAATTCGCATTTTTTTTACTTTTTTTTACAGTATTCTCACAAACCGACAAAGAAGTTAAAAAGTCTGATATTTTTAACTACACCGAGACCTACAGGTTTAATAGTGTGCCTGATAATGGAAGTTATAGTATAAAATTCAATGACGTCGATGGTGATTTAAATATCCAAGGACATTTCGGAGAAGGAGTAATCATTAAAATCACTCATTCACTCCATTGGACTGCATTTCATCACGGTATTACATCCAAAAGAGAAAATATTATGGACGTCTTTCATGATGAGATTCTAGGTGAAATTACAATTCAGAAACAAAAAGAAGAGAAAATACCAAGACTCGAATCAAGCTTTTTGCTCAGTGTTCCAATAAATATTAACATACATGCAAAGACCAATGGCGGTGACATAAGAGTTAATGAAATACAAGGTGATGTAAAACTAATTTCCGATGGAGGCAACATTGGTATTATTAATATGCAAGGAAATATATTTATACAAACTAACAATGGAAACATATTAATAAAAAATTCAATAGGAAATTATCGTGCTCATGCTACCGGAGGTATGATTGATATATTTAATAATGAAGGAAGCTATAATGTTAGTACAATTGGAGGAGACATAAGATTAAATAATCTTACAGGTAATACAGAATTGATGACCATAGGTGGATCAATTTTCATTCACAAACTCATTGGTGATAATTTAACTTGTCGTTCTTCATCTGGTAATATTATCGCAGAAGAAGTTGTAGGAAATTTTTCAGCAGAAACTAACGATGGAGATATAGACATACAATCTTTGGACGGATTTTGCAATTTATCAGTTTCTAATGGAAATATCCGTGCAGATTACTTAAAGGGGAAGCTCATTCTGGATGCAATTAATGGGAACATAATAGGAGAGAATATCTATGGATCCGTCCAAGCATATACATCAAGTGGTGATATAAATTTTAGCATCATGTTTGATTCAGAAATTTTTGATTACAGTGTTAATTTAGAAAGTAGGATAGGAGATGTAAGGGTATCAATTCCAAAAAATCTTCCAGTAAATATTCAAGCAGAAATTAGCGGTGGCCGATTGGCAGGGGACATTAGTTCTGATATACCACTAAACTTAGATAATTCTCATTCAAATATTACTGCAAAAGGATTTGTTAATGAGGGTGTTATACCCCTAACTCTTTTTACAGGTGAAGGATATATTACAATTATTGAAAATTAGTATAATCAGGCTCTTAACATTTCCATTATTTTATCAACTAACTTCTCTATACCCCTAGCAACTTCCTTAATGGACTTTGCCTCTACATAGGCAGGAGTTGAGACAATTTTATTAACTTTGTCCACAACAATTTCAGTTGGTCCAACTTTTTCAGTTTTACTTCCCATAGCTTCAATATCATTTATTATTTTTTCATTATATCCTCCGGTCAGATTGCCACTTAAACCCAATTTTTGAAGTGTTTTTGCTATCATCACTGGTGCTATACAAATAGCACCTATAGGTTTTCCTGATTTAATAATTTGGCAAACTAAATTTTCTACTTCTTCGAGAATATCAAAATTGATTCCTGAAGAATTGTAATTAAAAATATTACTAGCCGTCCCCGTTCCACCTGGTAAAATCAGTGCATCAATTTGATCAGAAATTTTAGAATCAATCGAAATAATATCTCCTCTCGCAATCCTTGAGGATTCAACAAGAATATTTCTTTCTTCATTCATTTTACTACCATTAATGTGGTTTATAACATCGACTTGAGGGCTATCTGGAGCTATAATTTTTATCATTGCTTCAGCTTTGTCTAAAGCCAATAATGTGATAACAGACTCATGTATCTCTGACCCGTCTTTAGCACCACAACCACCAAGAAGAACACCTATTTCTGCCATATTTATTTCTCCATATTTTTTTTTATGTTTCTTTTTAAACCACTATGCTTAGTTCGCTTAATCGCAGATTTTTTAAAAATTTTTCTAAATTCATCTTCCCCTAGAATTTCCCAATCATTGTTTGAATAATTTAATACTTCTTCTCTTGGAAAAAATGATTCAAATTTTGATTCTCTTGAAAATTTTTCATTCCAAGGACAAACGTCTTGGCAAATATCACATCCATATATCCAACCATAAAGATCAGAATGTTCAGTGGAAAACTCTCCTCGGTGTTCAATGGTTAAATATGAAATACACTTATTTGAATCTATTTTATATTCATCAAGAGCTTGAGTCGGGCAAGCTTCAATACAAGCTGTACAGCTTCCACAAAGATCTTCTTTAAATGATGGATCAAATTCTAAATCAATATCTAGGATTAGTTCTCCTAAAAATATCCATGACCCAAAGTCTCTAGTAATAAGATTAGTATGTTTTCCTATCCAACCAAGACCTGCTTTTTTTGCCCATACTTTGTCCATTACAGGCGATGTGTCTACACAAATAATTCCATTTACATTTGGTGTATTTTTTTTTATCCAGTTTAAGAGTTCAAATAATAATCTTTTTAGTATTTCGTGATAATCATCCCCCCATGCATAATTAGAAATTTTAAAATCTGATTTCAAGTCATCTTGGTTTTTACCTATGTTATAATTCATACCTAAAGAAATAACAGATTTTGCTGCAGGGAAATATGAATGAATATTTCCACGCTCATCTTTTCTTTTTTCCATCCAGTTCATTTCAGCGTGATTACCTTTTCTTAACCACTCATTTAAGTGATTTTTCTCTTCCAAGGTAGGTTCAGCTTTAGCTATACCTATTTTTTGGAAACCAAGTTCTTTTGCTTTTTTTTTTATAGATTTAGACGAGATTTTCACAAACAGAATTTAAAGGATTAAATGACTCCCAAGCGATTTCAAAAAATCAAGGACATGCTAAAAAGAAGGCAACCGGATTTAACAGTTATCACTGACAATGTGCACAAACCACATAACTTAGCGGCCATCATTAGATCCTGTGATGCAATTGGAATAGGTAATATTTATTGTTTATCAAAAAATGAAGAAAAAGTTGGGGTTAACTTAAAGGCAGCTAGTGGTACTAATAGATGGGTTAAAATGCATATTTTTGATTCAGCAACAAAATTATGCGAGAAATTAAAAAGTGATGGAATTACAATTTATATTGCAAATAATCATGGAATTTCATTGGATTTCAAAGATGTGGACTTCACAATTCCAACAGCAATAGTCCTAGGGGCAGAATTAAATGGAATTTCACCAGAATTAAAGTTTTTATCTGATCATGAAATTTCTATACCTATGAATGGTATGGCTGAAAACTTAAATGTTTCAGTAGCAAACGCAGTCATCTTATTTGAAATACAGCGCCAAAGAGAAATGGCAGGATTGTATGAAAAAACAAGATTGGATAAAACTCAGTTCGATAAACTTCTTTTTGAATTTTCTTATCCAAAAATAGCAAATATCTTCAAAAAAAAAGGTGAAAAATATCCTGTACTAGATGAAAAAGGACATATAATTCATTAGCAAAAAAATTTAGAAATAAAGTCGCAAAACAGTAATAGCAACACAGGCAAATCGTTCTCTTTTCTCAACCTCAACGCTTACCTCATTAATGACCTCAATACTTTTTTTTAGGGGAGTCAAATTTTTTAATTTTATCCTAGCTCTCACTCTAGATCCAGACTTCACAGGGAATGGGAACCGTACCTGGTTTAGACCGTAGTTAATTACAAGTCTAGCTTTTGGGTATAGATTAGTTCTTGCATTGGCAACATCTGTTAATTTAGGTAATAATGCCAAAGTTAAAAATCCATGAGCGATTGTGGTTTTAAAAGGAGATTCCTTCTGAGCTCTCTCTAAATCGGTATGTATCCATTGTTGGTCTCCAGTTACATGCGCAAATTGGTTTATACATTCCTGATCTATTTTTTGCCATTCCCCTACATAAATTTCTTTACCAATATTTTTATTTAAATCTTCATACACATCTTTTACCAACCGATTCTTAAATACTTTCCTCGTGTTAAATAAGTTCCTACTTTCAAAAGGATTAAGATTAGCAATCCATGGGTTGTTTAGTGTGTTCGAAATATGATGATTAAGTCTACTCGACCACGATTGGAATGTTGGCTCAAGCATCGCTCTAAATTGAGCAGTGTTCTCTTGGAAGTCTTCTTTTTTATCTCGAATAAATTCAAGAACATTCATTTATATGGCCCCTTTTTATTTACCTTTAAATTAAAAATTTAGGCAATACCATATGGATCAACTGGCGCTTATCCAAAGACGTATAGATATAGTAATGAGAATACAGATGTAAAGATAAAATTTAAAATTGATATCCCAAATATATTTCATGAAAAAATCCTCTTTTTTCTTCAAATACATTTGAGGGATAACTTACCCCATTCTTGATGTATAATTTTTGCTCTACATTAAAATATTTTTCATTTGACAATATATAACCAAGATTAAAAGAAAAATTTATCTGTTTTGATACGTTCAGCCTTAATTCGTATGTATTCTGCTCAAAATAACTTTGAAAAGTTATTTCAGCAGGGATAAAGTTTAAAGGGCCATAATTTAAATCTAAAATAAGTAAGTAATCGACATCATCGCCATAAAACAAAACACTCGTAATTGGACCAAAAGCTATCCCACAGAAAAGGTCTACTTCATCTGGACTTATATTATCTTTTTCTGCTAACACAAAATAGAAGTTGAAACCACCACCCACCGTCAAATAAGGTAGAAATTCCCTCTTGTACCCTGAAGTTATATTCAACTCTGGATCTGTATCAGAGTCTAAATCAATTTGGCTTAGCCAAAAATCACTAAATAGTCCATTCCTACCATTAATATCATAATATCCATCCATATTGAATTGACTTTGAGAGTAATTAACAAATATTCCAGATTCTTTCCCAACTTTTGCTTTTAACCCCATAGATCTAGATGAGTTATCATTTTGTGAGTAAATTTGATTAATTAAAAATGTATTTATGAATATATAAAATAGTATTCGAATATCTATAGTCCTTATATTATTGCATATCTTGATTTAAATTAATTTTTCCTTATTTTATCAAACCATAAAATACCAATAATGGTCTTTACATCTGTAATTTTCCCTTCCCAAACCATTGATACAGCATTTTCAACGGAAGTTGGTAATAGATCTATAAACTCATCTTCATCTAATCTTGATTGAGTTTTCTCAAGTTCTTCTGCAAGAAAAACAAACATTACTTCATTTGCAAAGCCTATAGCTGGAAATATTTTGGTAAGGTAAGTCAACTTGTTTGGCTTGTAACCAATTTCTTCTTCTAATTCTCTTGCTGCGCATAATATAGGATCTTCGTTCCTATCTAACTTTCCAGCAGGTAATTCAATAAATTCATCTTTTGGAGCATATCGATATTGTCTTATTAAGCCTATTTCATTACTTGGAAGAATAGGTATGATAACTACAGCACCCGGATGATTTATCCATTCCCTGATTGCTTTTTGTCTATTTGGTAATTCTACTACATCTTTTCGTAGATCTAGGACCTTACCCTTAAAGATTACCTCTGATGAAATTTTTCTTTCTTGAAGATCAGACATAAAAAAATTCACTGCTCATTTATTAGATTCTTATTGAGATATCTCAGACTTTCCAAATGCTAATATGGGATAAAATATTATTGGTAAAAATATCATCCCAATTGCAAATATTATTTTTTTTCCGAATAATTTTGCAGTTTGAAGAGAAACTAAAATATGTCCTAGAGGTAATATTAAATAAATAGCTACCCACCAGACAGGTTTCCTCAAAATTTTCGTCAAAATAAAAAGATTAAAAAAGGGAATCAATATCTTCCAACCCAATTGATTCGCCTTTGAAAAAAGTTTCCACCAAGAAGCAGTAATTATCAAAACAAATATAACAGATAAAACAGTCATGATAAGTAGAATGTTACCAGAGAATAATTCAGATGAATCGGCGATCGTTTTTGAATTTGCTTGTTTAGAATTTCCAATTGGTACAGAACCTTTGCTTATTTTGGTTGATGAACCCACACTCTCGATCTTAAAAATTTCAGGTGGAGTCATGTCAAAAAGAACTTGGCTACCATCGGAGGTTTCTACAACCTGCTCGCCTATGTTCCCAGCTAAATCCTTGTAATCAATCATGAAAGGGATTACTCCCTCAGTATCTTTATCGGTTAAAATTTGAGAATATTTATATTTCAAGTTTGATTCATCCAATTGTGATATTTCATTTCCATTTATTTTGACGGTAACTACAAACAAACTTTCGCTAGCTACAAACTCAAGAAACACTGAATCATCTTTGACTGCAAGAGATTTATCATATGGATTATTTGAAAATAGGGTTACGTTATTTAGTGTAGGCTCTGTGCCATCAAAAATTACTTTACTATTATTGGTAGTCGATACTACCGTTTCTCCTAAATTTCTAGCATAATCTTCAAAACTGATACTAAACGTAATTGGCCCATCATCTCCACCATCGAAAACTCTTTCTACTTTCCAAGAATTACCATCTCCAACAGCCTCAAAGTAATCCCCATTAACTTCAACTTTTGGTGGTAAAATTGGCTCGCTGGCCTCGATTTCAAGTACAAACATATCATCGGGTATAGCTAAGTTATTTTTCTGAGAATTAGTCGAATTAACCGTTACTTTAGTCAAAATTGGAATAGTTTCATCTATTGTTAATATGCTATCACTAACAGTACTGATAACACTATTTCCAGCTCTATCCCAAATCTCCGCAACAAATCTAGCCTCCGCACCTTCTTTGTATCCCTGTGCAGATATAAAATTATTCCTAGGAACTAGAATCTCTTTTAATTCTTCTAAGTCTTTACCCATAATTGGGTAAGCTTCACCTAAATTAAAATAATTTTCACTATCAAAGCTTACTCTAATCTGTATTCGTCCCCCTTCCAAACTTTCATCAGAGGAAATTGGCACATCTACCTTAACAGATGTAGACATAGAATTCCAATATATTATGTTTCCCTGACTCAGAGTAAAAGAGTTAACAAATAAAATTACATTTGCAAGATATTTCATGCTATTTTATTCCCAATCAGCCAAAAGTTTTTTTGCAATTTGTTGTTGTTCGTAGCTTTCTACAAGCTGATCTGATAGTAAAGGTAAATCAATCAAATCTTTGAGCAACTTATGTGCTTTAAAATCATTACCATTTTTTTTGAGTGCTTGGGCAAGGTATACAGTTTGACTTGGTGTGCTATTTCCGATTTGGAAAGCTTTTTCCAAATGCTTTATTGCTTTTGTATTACTAGGCCAAGGCAGAAGAAATGGAATTCGTGGAGACTTTAAGTGGATTGCTCCGAGCATAAAATGACCTCCACCATTTTGATAAGTTGAATCTAAATTTATTATTTCAAGTGACTGATTTAGCAAAATATCTGCTACTCCTTCACGGGCAGCAGGCAAAACACCGTAAATTTCGGCCCAGCTACCTAAGTTTACAAGGTACCAGTATCTTAATTCAACAGATTTCGGAAATTTTTCAATCAACTCTTCTGCAAGAGATTTTCCTTTATCATATATATGTTTCTTTTCTTTTTCAGTTTTAGCAACATACTTACCCTTAAAGTAAAAGGATTTTAACAAATAAACAGATGCCTCTAGTTCACTATTAATTATTTGTGCAGCATGGGTAAAATATGAAATGGCCTCGTCAATTGGTTCTTTTTTTGCTAATTCTCCAGTGCTACCCTCTGCGCGGTTATTATAAGCACGAATCCCTAAATCGAATGAGGTTTGGGCATGGGAACCCATAAAAAAAAACAAAAGAATTGGCATTTTTTTTATCAAAAGGTTGCCTTTGTCCTAAAAATACTCAATGTAGGTAATTTTTATTTCACGCTTAAAGTAATCCACTTTATCATCATCAAAAAGAAGATTATTGAAATCTAATTCTAAATGAAAATGATCTACAAATGTCCATCTAATAGCAGCATTTAGATATCCCCCAGTGTTGATAGACATCTTTTTTGCTGTCATATCATTTTCATTTAGGGCTGCATTATATTCAATTAGTAGCGAAAATTCAGGATTTAATTCAAGATCAAATCCAAAAAAAAGGTTTGGATCTTTGTCCCCATCACTAGTTTCAATAAAATTATAATTTAGGCCAGAATGAATTCCTGCATTCCCAAATGGAGTCTGCCAATTTTTTGAGGCTGATAAATAAGCACCGTATGCCTTAGTATCATATCTTAACAATGAGTCAGGTTCATTGAAATTTCCATACCCCTGAGTATTGATACCCATAGCAATTCCCGGCATCGAGATGGTTTCATCTATAATAAGGTATTTCAGATTAGCCTCAGGTCGAGGATACCAACGCAGACTATCATCTCCGATAAGATTTGGTGAACCAAATGATAAGCCAAATTGGAACCGATCTGTTAATCCAACTTGAAGACCAGTAATCATACCGCCACCATCCTGGATTCGCATGTCCAGTGAATAACTTCCGCGCACAAGTGTTCCAGCAGTTGGAATTGTTATCAAGTCAGTGGGAGGAGGATAATCTTGTCCAGCAAGAAAAGACATAACCAATGTTAAATATTTACAGAAGTTTTTTTTCACTATAAACCTCTCTGGCTTAGTTTTGGATAAATTACGTCCCCTAATCTTGATGTCAACGATTTGACACGGTTGATTGGTATAGTTAAGAATTCCCCTTCTCCTTTCAAACGAAACTTAATCCCGTTCTCGCTTATACTTACAAAATCAATCATCAACAAATCTCCATTTTTAAGTACTAATTGATCCCAATATGTTTTAGGGATTACTCCACCACCATGTGGAACAATAACACGTTTCTCAATTATCTCTTTAGCAATAATATCCGCTTCATTTAATACATTACCGGTTCTAGGGGGAGGAGTCCGATATAATTTATCACTAGGTGCCTGACTTAAAGCCATATGTGAAACTAAATTCCCATCATAACCATATTCCCAAATCTGAACTACGGAAGCTATAACATCAAATTGATATTTGAAACGCCGATTAACTCTTCCGGATGGCAGATCTCTCCATCGTTCTTCTGCTAAATTACCCAAATAATCATAATCTAAGTCAATCTGCCCATATTTTTGCCCATCAATAGTCTCAAAAATAATTCTTGAAACATTTTCTCCATCATCCATTTTGATATTTGTCCTTTGATCTTTGAAGGAAAGTGGTTCTGATACGGGGAAATGCCAACGTCTGAATTCAATACTCCATGGTTCGTCCTCACCAATAATCACTAATTTGACATACTTGTCATCTTGATCATATTCGCCCCGCTCAATCAATTTTCCATCTTTATTATAGATCAACATTTCACGCTTAAATAATAACCCATTTTTTGAAAAACGTTCAATTTTTACAGGAATATCCTTTTCATTATAACTAACAGCAATGTGCGAAATTCCTCTACGATCCGTTGACAGCATTGATAAATTTGAAATAAAATTCATATCATCTCTAAAATACCTGACATATGAAATATCATACTGTGAGAAAAGTAACCTAAATATAAAAGCAATTGTGATATGTCTTAATCTAATTTTCACTTAATCATCCAAAATTAAATCTTCATCTAAGCTATTTGAAAGTTTAAATCGAAGGATAGCTTTATTATCTTTATCACAAACATATACCACACCCCTATTATCAACTGTAACTGCTACTGGCTTTTTAAAAGTTGAACCACTTTCAATAAGACCCAGCTCTTTGAAGAACTTTCCTTTTGGGTCAAAAACTTTCACACTAGGTTTATTACTATCAGCAATGTAAACATATTTGTTTTTATCAATTGCAATATCCATCGGAAGGCTAAAAAATTCTGAATCCATTATATCAGTATTCCCAGGTTGAAAGCCTGAACTATACACTGCGAAATCTCCAGAAAAATTAGGTACAATCTTATGAACAGGAAAAAAATTTCCCGCCTGAGTGTAATACAAATTACCCTCATAATCTACATCGATACTAAGCGGCCTATTAACTGTTCCCGCACCAGTACCAAACCCTTTTATTGTTGAACCAAATGCGCCTGTGAAACACCATAAGCGTTGCCCATTTTTTAGTTCAATTAAAAGGGACTTTTTAAAAACAACCTCTAAAATTCGAGATTTATTACTTAAGCTGGTATAATCGTCGCAAAGAATAATAAAATTTCCTTGTCCAGCGGGGGATGTAATGCCACTGAATTCGCTCAAACCTGAATCATAGTATGCATCTAACAAGTTATTTCTAGGAAGACTGCCATCATAAAAAATATAAGGTGATGAAATTGAATCAATAATAGATTGATCATTTGAAAAAACAGTATCAACTAACATCCAATCGGTATCATTTAAAAAGGAAACCCAATTTTTATCCCAACTATTTATGTTTTCTATTTCTCCAGATTCCATGTGTCTAAATGACCCAGAGGTAGATACTTTCTCAATACCAATATGATCCCAATATTGATTCCACACATAAACTTTTTCGGTTCCATCAATGAAAAAAATATTCATTTTTTCATCAATATCTACATCTACTGGCGCGATAAAACTGCCATTTTCATTCCTTAAATTTTTTAGTGTGGAAAACTTGTCTGGCTTTTCTCCATTTTGGTCAAGTACAAAAATAGAATGATTGGAGGAATCTGCAATGAAAATTCTGCCATCTTGAGCTATTGAAATTTCAGTGGGATCTATTATACCAAACTCACTATCCCACAATGGCTTAAGCTCCAAGAAAGAAGTATCGCCAGCAAAAAATAATTCACTAGAGTCGCTATTTATATCTTCAGGGATGGAAAATTTTTGCAGACACCCTGATAGCATGAAGGCAAGTAATAAATGAAGATAAATTTGTTCTCTTTTCATTAAAATGAGAATCCAATACTAAATCTTTTCGGATCAGATAAATGTTTAAAATTAGCATATCCATAATCCGTACGTAAATTAACAGGACCAATTGGGTAAACAAGTCCTATACCAAAAGTAAAATTTTCTTCATTTTTATTAAATTTAAATCCAGTTCGAAAATAAAGTATTTTTTTTAGAAAATATTCAAATCCCGTGACTATGTATTCTGCATTATCAACAGGGTGATTAAGTTGAATTGAAAATGTAATATGATGTGACTCAGTATGTAAGGGCTCAATTGCTCCACCAACCCGGAAAATAGTAGGTGGGGAAAACTCCAAGTAATTTGCTTTTTCAATAATTTCTTGTCCCGATACTTTGTCAATAATGCGTTTTTTATAGGATCCGTTTGGTAAAACTTGACTTCCAAAATTTGATAATGAGGCACAAAACCGAAGTGTTTTGTAACCTGTATGATAAAATGTCCCCACATCCAGAAGAAGGGCCGCCATATTATTTTCAGCCAAATTTTCCGATACATGCTTTAACGTTATTCCAAAACTAAAACGGCTAGTCATTTTTCTACCATACGTCAAAGCCAAAAATCTATCTTGATAGGTGAAGTAATTACCTGTCCCATCGGGATAATACTCTGTAGTCTCCTCCATTGGTTTCATATGTAAAATCCCGCCACTTAATCCTATGTTATGTCTTCCATAGATCTTGTGTCCAATACTGAAATAATCATAATTTATTTCTGCTGGCCACTGTATTTGAGATATAGAAATTTCAGTTTTCTCAAACTGAGCAATAACTGCTGGATTGTAATAAATACTAGCAGCATCCTGACTCAATGCAACAACTGATTCACCCATACCAATAGCACGGGCACTCACTCCAATATTTAAAAAAGAGAAAACTGATGTTCCAGATCTCTGGCCTCCTAAGATAGGAAACAAATTTTGTCCATAGCTGATAGACATAAAAAGATAACAGAGTATGATATGATGAAAAAATTTTACCATTAAAAAATAATTTGTAAGCCCAGCTCAAACTGTCTAGGTTTGCGAAATCTGGAAGGATCTAAGTTTGGGTCAGGTCTACCAGCCAAATAGTATCCAATTATTTCACCATTACCATAACCGCGTCCGGTAAAAGGATTAATTCTTCTTGGCGTTCTCTCATCAAGTAGATTTTCTGTTTCAAGATATATTTTAAATTTAAAATATTTAGCTAAAATAGTTTTATAGAGTTTTAGATCTACATTACGCGTTGGCACCTTCGAAATTTGAGAAAATGGTCTATCGTCCTCTCTTGGTCCATTGTAGTATTCTCTACCATTTACAACTAAGATTTCATCAATAATTGAGCGCGTATAGCGCCTTCCTGATTCATAGTCGAGTCGCAAAGATACACCCCAGTTCTTTGGATTATCGTATGATAAATTAGTAAAAAAATGGACTGGTCTGTCCCAACTCATATAGTTTTCCCCAAGTGGCTTTTCTCTTAATTGCCCTGCTTGTACTAAAAGATTATCGAGTGGAGACGAACTTTTCCCAGTTACAATACTATAGTTGAAATTTGCATCTGCATACCAATTTTTTAATAAGCGGCTTTTTAATATTACTTCAACACCTCTAGCTCGGGCATAATCGGCATTAAAAAACATGTTAAATGAAAGGTGTGCATATTTAGGGTTTGATGGGCGTATAGTTTGAGACGTTTCATAATCAAACATATCCTTCCAGTAGGCTTTGAGTTCCAAAATTTGATCCTCGCTAAAACGGTGCTTTATCCCAATCTCATATTGCACTGTTGTTTTAGGATTTAGATTTGGGTTGCCAAAAACCTGATACGTCGATTCGGCCTTAGAATTTATTTTCGCATAAACGTACTGAAAAGTAGGTAACTGAGAAAAGTGCCCATAATAAAAGTATAAAACATCATTATCGGTAACAGGATGAGAAATCCCGAACCTTGGGGCAAATCTGGCTTTCATTCGGTAAGGATTGTTAAACCAGGGAAATTTGAATGTCTCCTCATAAAATAATTTTCTTGCCTCATCTGTGATAATAATATTTCCAGTATCTAAGATAGCACTTTCAACATATCTACCAGGAATCCAATAATCTAAACGGGACCCAATATTCATTGTCATACCTTCAAAAACTATTCTATCCTGAAAATAAATAGCACCAAAATATGTGTTTACATTATAAGAGTCATAGTTCGCACCAAATGATGAAGAGCCACTCCAAGGTTCATCAATATCTAAAACTTGTAGATTAGATATTGTATGCTCAAATCCCGTTTTAATTTTATGCCTGTTTTTAGTATGAAAGGTCCAGTCTAAATCTAATCTAGCATTATCTGAAACTAGGTTGTACCATTCTGGTGCAAACCCAGAATCATAAAATTCATCTCCATAAGAAATAACTATATTCCCATCTTTATTAGTCTCATCTAGATTATAGTTGATGGGCTCAAGATCAAGTCGCTCTTTGTATTCTCCCCATGTTCGATCTTGAACTGCGCTGTGTTCCATTGTTACAAAATTACCTATGGTAATTTCGTAGAAAGATTTTGTTGAAAGGGTATGGGTCCAATTCAAATTAATTAATCGGCTTTCCCTTGTGATGGTATTATAATTATCTAAAATATTCATGTAAGCGTATGGGAAATATGTAGATGAAAAAGCACGAGGCATATAATATCCTTGATTAATATTCATTGATAGATCGTGTGAAACGGACAACTTTTTCATTGATGATACATTCCAAACCAGCTTATAAAGTGCATGCCAATCATTGTTCTCTCTTTGGGCTAGAGTATTCATTATTTTTTCTGAAGCACTTTCAGACAAAATATTAGATGACCAGAAACGATGGGGGTATAATTTTGATGCAACAGGTAAATTCCCATCAAAAACTTTTCCATAACCATTAATAAAAAATGAAAAGTTACCAGGCAAATCATATCCTAGTAGTTTTGGAAGAGTCTGGAAAAGTGGGTCTGGACCACCTAGATTAAATTCAATTCGGTCAGAATTAAACTTACCATCAATAGCACGGTCGGTAGCATATTTTAAAGCGCCTTCAAAATACTGTTTTCCTTCTTTTAGTTTAATGTTTATTACGCCAGACATGGCTTGACCATATTCTGCATCATATCCACCAGTTACAATCTCCATTTCCTCGATCGCATCTGCATTAACAAAAAGGTTACCTGAATACCCAGTGAGTGGGTCTTTTACAGAAAATCCATCCACAACGAATAGACTCTCATCTATTCTTCCACCACGGATATGTATTTCATTATCTTGTGTTGTCACTCCAATCTGCTGAGATAAAATATCTTCTACACTGGATACTACTTTATTCTCAATATCTTCTTTCCTAACCCTGGCTATAGAGGAAGTTTCATCAACGTCAAAAAGTGGTTTTTTCCCCATAACGATTATGTCTTCGCCAAAGCTTAAGACAGTCTCTTCTAATGTAAAATCCTGATTTAAATCCGTTCCTGATAAAATTTTAACACCAGTTTTTAAAATAATTTTATAACCAATCATTGATATTTCAATGTCATAGCTTCCGGGGTTGATTTTATCAATGACATAACGCCCGTTCAAATCTGTGGCTGTACCATAATAGGTCCCTTTAAGCATGACATTAACACCCGGGAGAGGTATACCGTTTGGGTCATTTATTTTGCCTAAAATTCGTCCAGATTCATCAGCAAATAAAAAAGATGTTAAAATAATTATTATGAATGTTTTCATTCAAGAAACTCTTCAATTAATAGGTACTTGAAAAACTTAGTTGCAGATCCGTTTCCATCTAACTTAGGCCTGTATCCATCATGTAAGGGCACAGTCAGCATCACAACCTTACCTGATAATCTGATTGGTGAAAGGCGATATTGACCAATAGAGCATACTGTTGGTTCCCCGGACCAACCATCTCCGCTTTGGGGCTCTTCCATATGATAAATTTCTCGATTAGTATCAAATTGATCTAGATTCGGCCAAAAGCCTTTTACCCGAATTGCGATTAAATGTGAAACAGATAAATTGAGTTCAGGGTCAAAGTCACATACTAGTTTTTTTCCCGGGAAAAGTCTGCCATTAGGGTTCAAAGTCACAATAGAATCAAGGGGGAACCAAGCAAATGTAGAGTCCTCAAAATCTATTGGATTAATAAATAAATTACCACCGCCCATTACAAAATTTAGAAGACTCGCCTCCGCAGAATTATAAGTATCATTTGATGCTGCTGTATTATTATAGGCAGTAAACCAAAAAATATGTTTAAAATATCTAAGATTAGCTGAAACATCCGTACTTGAAAATGGCAGCTCATCTCCAATTTCCCAGATAGAGTATCCTGTTTCACCAACTAATGTATCCATAATGCTTGAATACCAAAATAAAGTATTATTTTCATTATCCAAAGGATAGTCATCAACAATTAAAATATCGCCCTGTACAGGCTTTACCACCCAAACTTGTGCATCATTTACATTTTTGATATCAGGGAAATTTATAATCTTACTTTTTGCACCTGCAATATCCTGACACCAGACATGGAATGTGTTTTCTCCAACTTTAATATCTGTCAAGGTTATACTAGATTGGTCTCCGGATATACGAGTCCAACAAGTTTCACAGGTATCATTTAAACTATAAAAGATATCCTGAACAGTTTCATTCCCATCCAAATCGCTTATATCCCAGTTAAAAGTACGTGTGGGAAAAGTATAACTAGTATCACTGCCAATGTCCGCGATTTGCGGATTAGAAAGGAATCTAAATGAGATGCTTGGCGGTGAATTTTTTACCGGAAGTACTATTCTTGAAGGCGATTGATCCATATTGCCTTCATTGTCAATAGATTTTACTTCAAAACTAAAAACATCAAGCTCAGATTGAATAGGAACATAGAAAACACCACTTTCAAGATCTGTAAAGGTCCAAGAAGTATCCGAGCTCCATTTATAATAATATCCAAGAATTTCTCCATCTGAATCTTCACCCCACCAATTTAGAATCTGTTTACTTGTAGTAATTGACTTGAAAGCCTGTTCAAGAGTATCCCATAACATAGCTGGGTCTGGAGATTGTTCAATGGAAAAAATTTTTCCCCCGCTCGAATCTATCCTGCTATATATAGTATCACTAGCAACTAGTGTTAAATAAGTTTCAGGTGCATAAGTAATCAAGCCCTTTGATTGCTCATCATAATCCCATCGATCACAGCTTAAATAAAAAAAAATTAATAAAGTTATGTTTAGATTTTTCAAAATTTGAAAATAAATGGAAGAAAAACTTTCTGCCTGTTTAAATTTTACTAAACTATTTTATTAAGAGCATTTTTTTATGAGCTATAAAATTACCAGCTTTTATACGGTAAATATATACACCAGAGGGCATAGATTGGCCATTATTATTTCTACCATCCCAATTTACCGAGTGAGAGCCTACATCATACGTTTGTCCATTAACCACTGTTCGTACTTGCCGGCCCATTGAATCATAAATCACTAACTTCACCATTTCATGCCCACCAAGCTCAAAACGTAACTTTGTTTTAGGATTAAACGGATTTGGGAAATTTTCTAGCAAACTATACTTATGAGCATTTAATGCTATATTATTATCTACACTAACAGTCTGCCCTAAATCCGCTAAATCTCTTATCTGTACTTTGTGTGTCCCAAAACTGTAGTTAAAAACCCCTATAACATAATTGAGTTGGTCACCTTGTTCTAAAGTACTCATAAAATTATCTGCGCTCATGTTTGCCATGTCATCGTCAATAATTGTAGTGCCTCCTGAGGGGTCTGTAATTTTCCAATCGAGCAAATTATCAGCAGCAACTGATATAGTAACATTATCTAATCGAACTAGAACACCCTCATAAGATTCTGGGTCACCGTCCTCGGAATTAGAATCTACATCCACGCAACTTATAAGAGCCGGCGCGGGCAAATTATTTCCGGTGGATAAAACTGTGATTGTTGAATTAATTAACCTTGTATTACCATCAAATTTATAGGACCAATCTTCATCAAAATCATCAATTGTTCCTGTTACTTCTACTTCATCACCTCTTGTTAAAATAATTTCCTCTCCCTCAGGAGTATCAAACACCAATCCACTCCATTGCCCAGAACCATCTTGCATTACATAGGAACTGTATCCACTCCTGTATTGTGCTGTGTCTGCCGTTATAATTCCTTTTAAAGTTACCTCACAACCTTGGTATCTAGTTGTACCAGACGGCCAAGGGGTTTTTTGAACATGGGAAATTTTCAAGTCATCTGTAACCACAAATCCAAGTTGGCTTTCTTGGATATTAAATGGATATGAACGCACTCCAACAGAGTCTTGATCAACACCGTCATCATAGGCCAATATGTAATAATTAATTTCTTCATTATCATTTATGGGAATGAGGCCTGTCCAGATTGAGTCATTTAAGGAAGTCATAGTGGAGGTTTGATAATTTTCCCCATTTACAGAAAAACGAATTTCTGCACTTGAGACAACCGAGTTATCTTCAATTTTACATGATACCATTACCTCCGAATCAGTAGGAGCCGGAGCCTGAGGTTCTCTGTTTACATCAGATATAATTGGTGGCCCTTCCCCAAAAATAATATCATCTGGATACAGTGGACATAATTTATATGTTGTAGAATCGGAATAGCTGCCATAATGATGATATACCCAACCAGTAGCAGATGTGATAGTATATCCTACAGAGGGTTTACCTACTCCCCCATTCTCAGGTGAAGCAAAATAATTAGCAACTTGGTAAGAATCATCATCTAAAAGTATACCTCCAGATCCATCATCCATTTCAAATACATCCCATTGAAAATTATTATCTGTTACAATTGCATCTTCAACTCGCACCATTACGTTCCCCCATTTTTCAGCAGTTGTAGGCCATCTCAGATCACCTGTTTTTACAAGATTCACTGGTGGTAGAGGTTGATCAAAATCAAGGATATTAATAGGCGAAGTAATAAATAACTCTGTCATGTTTGATCCATCTGTAGAATATTCACCTATGTAACCAGTGACTTGTATAAGATCCCCTTCAAAAAGCACTGGAAATGCAGAATTATCAGGATCATAACATAAAATTGCGCTCCATGGACCCCCGTTAATATCAGAAAAGATGAATTTAACTCCGTCCCCTGCATAACTCAAGCCGGTGGGCATTGTAACCACTCCCTTGAGCGTAACTGTGTCACCATCCATATATGAGAAGTCTGATTCTTGATCTAAACCAGCTTGGATCAAATCACTGTGTAGAACCTGCTGAATGCGCTGTACCCTTACTGGGTCACCATTTGCTTCTACTACATCACGTGCCAATCTCGGCATAAGTTTTCGTTCATTTGAACTAGATGACATAATACCAGTAATTTCTGATAAATTTTGACCAACCTCGGGGAAAAAGTAATAATCCCAAATATTTCCGATTGGCAGAACTCCCTCTGTATTATCACTCACCAGCCAATCATCTCCGCCTAAAGATGTATTGTCACTAATGATTACATCAGTAACTTTCACTAGACAGCCCTCAAATGCTTCAGCATCTCTACTATCTACCCAAAGATCAACCACGCTGAGGTGATGTGGAATAATCATATTTGAAGAGCCTCCATGAATGATTGCACTAGTAGCAATAATTCTTGTTTCACTAGAAAACTCTGAGACTACACCTGTTACGCTGATGCTGTCCCCCTCAGCTACCGAGTTAACCAACCCAGCTGTCGATGTGAAACCTAGTCCATCCCATCCATCTTCATAATAACATAAGACGCCACTCCAAGGTCCTGGCGAATCTTGCACATACAAATAACTGTTTGAATTACTACCCCAGAACTCGGCAGTAACAATACCACTAACTGTAACTGTTTGACCATTTAAGGGAGAATCACCTGATAAATCTGCTGTATACTGGATTTCATAAATTGGGGTAATATCACCACCGACGGGTAATACGGTATAAGATATATCAGGCGAGGTGGTTGAATTATTCCCGTCATCAGTTGCCGTGATATTAAAACTCACAGTTGTTCCAGTACTTTGACCAGGAATAATTGCATTATATATATTATCTGAACCGTTGATTAAAGACATGGATATCTCATTGCTACTTTGATCTATAGTATAGGTCAAAACCGAGCTGATTATAGATCCATCCGCATCTGAAATGGATGCAGTGACATTTACATCAACACTTTCTAATGGCACTAATGGATCAAGTAATACATTTGAAATAACAGGTGGAACGGTACCTGCCATAAAATCTGTGTAGTATCTTGGTAAAATTTGGTAGCTTGTGCCATACTGCGATGCTATTCCCAGCACATCAAATGGAGAAACAGGCTCAGGGTTACCGATAATTTCTGTATCACTGTCAATTCTCATTACCAAGATGGAGATTCCGCCATCATCACTTATATCTAAATTCGCACTCCCACTGGTTGGCCATGATCCATTTGTAATAGATACTCCATTAATTCGAATAAATTCATGCTCAAAACTCTCTGGATCACTCAAAAATTGGCTAATTGTAATTACTTGAGGTTCAGGTAAATCATTATTTGATGATATAAGTGAATAGTCTGAGGCACTTGTGATTACAATTTCTAAAAAATTTGAAAAGGTAGCTATCTCGCCAGTTACTTCAATATAATCCCCAAGACTTAGATTCGCTGGAGGATCTAAATTACTTCCACTTGCGTATAAATTAATACCTGCAGAGGTATCTTCAATGTAATAACTCGTAAAGCTTTCTCCACCAAAATTTGGAGAGGTTACTATACCTCTTACCGTTGCAGTAGATCCTAATTCTTGAGCTCTCGCTTGTGAAATAGTTATATAATCGGTAATAATATTTGGCGCTTCTAATGCCCCTTCATCAATCCATTGTGCAATAATATCAATATCCGATTGGGATAATGATCCATTAGGTGGCATATCTAATGTCGAGGACTCAGGGAGAACTATTCTGCTATAGAGCTCGCTAGCTGTGTGATTACCAGCGATGATCGCAGATCCACTATTTCCTCCAGATATTAAACCACTATAATTGGTAAGATTTAGTCCACCAGAGTACCCATGGCACCCTGTGCAATTTTCAGATAATATAGTTTGTACTTGGGACTCGTAATCAACTTGAGCCGCTAAAAATGAAACAAAAAAAAGTTTCCATATCGTTTTATTCATATTTATTTATCCTACTTCATAATTAAAAATTTTCCCTCTTTAATGATACCTGTTTGTTTATCTTCAACAGTAAACAAATACAGTCCGGTTGCTGTTGCCTGATCATGCATGGTTATCAAATCCCAAGCATGTTCACCACCGGAAATTATAGGGGTTTTTCTTTCATCAATATTCTGTATGTCTGCTCCAATATACTTATCATCATGGTGAATAATTTCGACAAGATCTCCAGCTAAAGTAAATATCCTTATTTCTGCTCTATTAGGAAGACCTCTAAACCAAATCATTTTATCTCTACTTCCATAACCGTCCCACAAAGCTTGTCCTCTATATGGATTCGGATAGACAGTTGGTTTCCAATTAATATTTTCACTTCTCTGCTTACCTGAGTATGTATATGTTCGATTAGCATATAAAGAACTCTCTAAACTTTCTAGGTTAGCGTCTGGATCGCCACGATCATATGCGGTAACTGAATAATAGTTTAACCAACCATCTTTTATACCAACATTTTCAAATTTATAATGATAATAATTACCATCAATCTTAACGCTATCAGGATCACCAAATTCATTTTTTATCCTTAAATTTTTAAGCCCTGTGTTATAACCTATTTCATTAACTAAATCGCTCTCTAATAATAGAGAAAACTCTCCAAGGGAATTATTAAAAGTTTTTCGAGCGCCATATACCTTATAACCTTCAAAATCCGCAACTTGGCTAATTGGATCAATAAAAAACTCTGCATTATTCTGCCAGAATAAGGTAACTTTTCCAGACTCAACTACTATTTTAGTGTTTGGTGATGGTGGTGGAGCAGGTAGAATATAGCGATCAAGTATCCCATTCATGTTGACATCTTCACCAAAATCTAAAATACTATTTCGATTTTTATCTTCTCCATCATATGCTTTTTGTGCCCAATCGTAGTTTATATATAAATTTTTTCTTTGTTCTGGTGAATCCCCGCCAAAGCCCTGAGCCCATCTTGCACAAACGATTGTAAAAGCAACAGAACATGAATCCCCAGGAGGCAGCTGCCAGGAAGTCGAATCACTTTTTAATGGGACTGAACCTAGAGGCCCAGCAGATACTAAAAAAAGCCAACTGTTTTCTGATGCAGGATACCCGTTTTCTGTATAGTCTGGACCTGTTCCTTTAGGCACACTTGTAGCCATTTTTTCATATCTTGCATTGTCATCAATTGGCATGCTATATGCAGGGTAATCACTATTATTTGAATTTGTCCATACCCACTGATTATAATTGGTATAGAGATACTTTGGTGGAACATTTGATCCCAGTGCTGAGATACCTACATAAGATTCCGCCCAGCCATCATCGCCATCAGCATCAAATTGATATCCTATATTTCTTTGATAGCCCGCAGGATCAATTGTCGTATCAAAACCATCAAGATTATCATACCAAGTAAAACCACCTCCAGGTGTGTAATAATCTGTGTAATTAAAATTTGCTACGGAGGCATCTGCCCACATTCCTGCGAAAATATTTGAGATGGTATCGGGGGACATGTTTTTGAATGTATAGTTCAAAATTACAAAAGCGTCAGCATAAGAGTAATTCCATGAATATCCCTCCAAGTGAATTTTAATACCCAACGGATTATGATTTGAGATTCCCATATTATCTGCATGATCCAACCCGAAATCCTTAAAATCTACGATGATATCTTGATGTGAGACTGCGAATGGAGAATAATATTTAGCCATTGAATCCTGAGTTGTAGAAGCAATTGATGATTGTATTTTAATTGGCATTGTGGAAAAAAGTTCAAAACCTTCATCTCCAGCCTCAAAAACTCCATCAACAATAGCAGTTGAGACTCTACGCTGTCCATTAACTACACCCCCTACCCATAATCCAGTATATGAGAAATGCTCTACCTGCTCCCTTAAAGACTGTGTATATTGCTTGTATTCGCAAGATGGATGGATACTTCCATCCTCCATTCTATTCCAGCCATTTCCCAAAATTCCAAAGTTGGTTATGGTTAATCCTAGCTGTCCAACGGATGTGTATTTGTCGTATTCATCCGATAGACTAATAGGAACGTTAACTCTACCAGCTGGGTATCTGTCTCGGCTCATAAGATTATCCGATGCAAAAAATAAAATGATTAACCAAAACATTATTTAATTATTACCATCTTCTTTACATTCCTAAAACCACCAGCCTTAATTTCATATAAATAGAGTCCAGCACTTACAGACCTACCAAAATCATCGGTGCCATTCCATTGTATTGATTTTAGCCCAGGTTGCTCATAACTGTTTACCAGGGTGCTAACTTTTCGTCCAATCATATCGTAGATAGCGATCTCCACAAAAAGACCTTCTCGAACGTCATAACGTATGATTGTAATTGGATTAAACGGGTTTGGGTGATTTTGATATAAAGTAATATTCTCTAAGGAGTGCAATTGATCTACACCAAGACTTCCAGTATATCCGTTTAATTGAAGGATTATTTGTTCTTCATCACTATCGTTGCTATAAATAGTAAGAGTACCATTGTAAATACCGGCAGAGTCCGGATAGAACTGAACTGGGACTTCAAGATCTCCCATAGGGTCAATTAAACCATTAGTAATAATTCCTACGAAGAATGGTTCTGTAGAAATTATATTATCAATTTGCAGGGGTGTATTACCAAGGTTAAATATATAAATACTTTTAAAAAAACTATTATCCCCAACCTGGGCATCTTGGAAATATATTGTGTCTGATTCAAAATCTGTTTGCACATGTATCTCTTTTGTAGGAGAAAAACCAGTGCCGTGTATTGCTTCATAAAAAATTGGATTATACTCGTCATTTGTTTCAAAACTTATTTTCCCGCTATAGAATCGCCCTTCCTCTGGAGTAAAATAAACTAAAATGGTATCAGTCATTTCTGGAGCAATAATTAGACTATCAGTATATACACCAATTTGATTACTGAGATTATCATCTTCTCCTTCAGCAATATGGATGTTAGATAAAATTAAATCACTATATCCTGTATTTGTGATAAAATACATACATTGGCTCGTATCAAATACGTTAACCACCCCAAAGTCAACCGACCTAATATCAACTTCTCCTTGGCATTCTGTCTGTATATTAACCTCTAATTTAGGTTTAACGGTTGAATTTACTCCTCCCGGGGTCCCGAAGTCACCACTTAAAAGTTGATTCCTAGAAGGCAACCAGTTTTCTTGGTCATCGTTATCCAAGTCCTCATGAATAAGCTCAATGGAGGACCCATCTGTAAATGCCCATGAGCTATTATATTGAATCTGGTCAACAATCACTCCTGCTAAATTCTGAATGATTATTTCATCCTCGACATTGGACAAACTAAAATCACTGAATTGATAGTTTACATCTATACCGCCATTAATGGATGAATCATTATTACGTGCTAAAATAAAATAAGATTCAGGATTTAGAATTATTTGTTCATTATCATCACTTATAATGTGCTCATCATTATCCGAATCCTTTATTTTCCACCCATTGATATCTATTGTGGAATCAGTTGCATTAAAAATTTCAAACCACTCTCCATAAGAGTCTGAAACCGCAGCAGGGTTCGACATTATCTCCGTAATTAGGACACCTCCACTTTGAGCATTAGCAAAATCGTCAAACCAAACATCCATATAAACTGGTAAATGGTCAGAGGCATTATGAAGCGCATCTGCAAGTTCGCTACCTACTGCAGAATTTGTGCCATTATTGATTGCTTGATTAAAATGATTTCCATCATTCCCAAATGCAGTGTAGGTACCATCAACATACCTTATATCAGAAGATTCATTTAATATGGCTGAGGACACCAAAAGCCAATCAAAGCGATCGTCCATCCCTCCAGGTGCTCCCCCCCCAAAATTGGTTGTTCTTGGAGATTGAGTATGCACATGAGCATAAGAACTGTTATTGTGCCAATGACCTATCGTCAATATTGGATCAAATAATTGTCCTTTATTATCAGCACTCTCCCCAATTAACATGTTGAATGCTGGTTCCGAAGTTATACTGCTAGAATAAATATTTAAATCAGCTGCAAGTATAAAAAAATCATTCTCAATATTGTTTAAATGATTTCTTAAAATTGTAGCCTCTTGAAGACGTTGCTGTGCGTTTGATTGGCCGGAGCTTGCTTTAAAATGAGCGCCATAAACATTAAAATAATTCTCGGATCTTTTATGTTGCATAACCCATTCTATGACATTTCTCGTACCCGATGATTGAGCAGTATTTACAACACTTGTACTTATGAAGGTAAAAACGCTTTGACGGTAATATAATGCAATATCTTGACTAGCAGTCTGATTTGTAAAGGTAGCACCCTGCCATTGCCCAGGTTCATAAACATCTAATATATCTGAAAGAAAGTTTTGAAATCCAGTTGGACTAACAACCTCTTGCGCAATAATTATATCTGGCTGAATAGATTCAATTATCGAAATAAAATCAGCAACTCGATTATTTTCATCTTCAAAATTCAATAGATTGTATGAAACAAACCGGGTAGTGTCTGAGTAAAGGGTAGTATAAAAAAAAATAAAAATTAAAAATATTACCTGATAAAACGATTTATTTGATTTATTTTTGATTAGCATATCTATTTATCGAGCATTTTAGATACAAATTCAAATTTAAATCCTTTCTCTTTGATTAAAGGTATTTGCTCCTTCAACACATTTAATGTTTCTACCTTTACATGGCCTATACCAATCGCAGAACCATCACGCTCAGCAATATTGACTAAGGACATCAATTGCTTCGTTATCTTAGTCTTATCTAGTTCATTATCTAAAAATATATTCCGGCGGTTGGTCAAAACATTTAACCTACTCATCGTTTCTTCGGCAACTGTCTCTGATGTCGTACGGCTATCAATAAAAAATTTATTGCGCTTTTTTAATACTGAACCTACATACGTCATTAACAATGAATCAGACGTTGCTTTAGATCCTTGATGGTTATTTAATCCAATTGCTTCTGGTATTTCATCAAATGCTTTATTTACTCTATCGATAACAGAATCGGAATCCATCCCTGTTTTAAGCACGAACTCTTTCTCTCCTTTATTTTTACCTAAATTTTCCATGGGCATATGAACAATAACCTCTTGACCATTTTCAATAGCCTTTCTGCCAAAAGATCCACTGTGAGCATGCCCCGGAATTATGGCACATGTAAGTTCTACATCTAAAAGCAAAAATCCATTTGAGATTTCATCGTTACGATATCCAAAATCATCAATAATCAAACCTATGATACCTCGAGGCTCAATATTTTCGATATCAGAAATTGGTTGTTTTATTATTTCTTTTTCGATTTCTAGTAGTTCTTTTTTAGGACCACCCATTTGTCTAAGTACAATTAGTAAAATGAAAACTAATACAGCTAAAAAATAGATTAAGACCGTGCGGAAATCTATATTTTTCATGGAAATAATAAACGTAAAGAAATAGAGTGGGGAATACCTAAATCCTGTGAACCGTAACGAATGGCATAACTAACATTATAATTGCCAAATTGCAAGCCTAGTCCGCCTGATATTGTGTGAGTCTCTTTAGATAATGATCCACCGCCCATTACACGTAATCGCTTCCACGATAGTTCATTCCCTGCCCACATACGAATTGCATTAGAATATTCATTCCACTCAGCAGAAATATAGATCTTATTGTAATATTCACTAAATTGTAAAGATTTACCTAAACCAAAAAATATCCGCAGAGGTAATTTAGGTGAAATATTTTGCAAGCTAGACATTTTACCTATATTAAGAAAAGATGTGGCAACTGAAAGTGTTTTTGATACTTTGTATAGATATCCAATGTTCAAAGACAAACCTTCCGACGATTCAGTAAAAACATCCATTCTAATAGCTTCTAATGATAATCCGAATCTGGATCGGTTGGACTCAATTGAAAATCCTGTATTCCCTGCAACACCAAATGCTGAGAAATGAGCCAGCGCCTCATCAGAGGGTCGACTGTCTCTTAGCTCAATCTTTGATAATCCCGTATATCTTAGCTTAAGATGAAAAACAATTTTTTTTATTTGCTGATGGAAAGCAATATTTGCGATTTTTACATCTCCGAACCATGAACCCCGGTCTAGAAAAAGCTCAGGATGGTTATCTGCTACAACATATGCAGCTGGATTCACTGAAAAATAATTTTCACAAGTTGGGTGGCTACCCAGAGCAAGCTCCTCTGCACCTACAGGTAAGGATAAAAATTGGGCTCCGATACCAAAAAGAGGTATATAGAGTGAAATAATTAATTTAAAAATTAAATGCATATGAAATTGTATGAGCTGTCTGTGCTGCCCAGTCCATTGAAAACGCATAATCTAAATGGGAGTCTAAGTGGCTAAATAGACTATATTGATATCCAAACCCAAACCCAATACGGCCATTACCAAATCCACCACGAAACTTGTACTGATCAATTATAGTATATTCTACTCCAATTCGAGGTAAAGGACTAGCAAAATCTCTATGATTTGTGATAATACCTATATCTCCAACTATAACTAAACCTTTATAATTAGTCCTAGACCCAACCCTATAAATAGTCGGGAATTCATCTTTATAGGTTCTCCCCTCTGCATAAATATCACCTGTATTCCACTGATAGTTTGAACTGAAATCTTGCACCACAAATCCGAATGTATTAAAACTTCCCGTTTTTATTAGAATACCCATATCAAAACCAATTCCATTTCCTACCAATTGATCTTGCTCGGTAATTGGCAAATCATATCTAAGTATTTTTACTGTTGAACCAATAGAGAGCCATGGAAAAATACGTTGGGAAAATGTTATCATGAATGCGTTCTCACCGGTTTGCATCATAGCTGTTTTTTCTCCAGCACCATTGCGACCTTGTATATTAGAGACAGCAGATCCAACCCAAGATAAACCAATCCCTGCTGTTGGAGGGAGAGGGCTTGAAAAACTTGTTGCAGTAAGTCTACGATCCAGTGTCATATTAGAATAGGTAAATCCGACTTGCTTTTTTGTTAATAATGATGCCCAGGCTGGGTTATAAAAAACTGCAAATCCATGATCTAAATCTGCAGAAAAACCGCCACCCATGGCAGCTGACCTGGAGGTCATTCCCATACGAAGGAATCCTCCAGGATGCCCAGCTGATTGCTGTCCTCTTAAAAAAGATAATAGCATTATTATTAATAAAAACCTGAGCATTATTTTACAACTATCAGCTTTGTCCATTTTTGAGAGGATGGCTGTCCATCCTTGGAACTAAATTTAAGTCTTGCAAAATAAACGCCATTTGCAACAGGTGTCCCATCTTGTCCTTTCCCATCCCACTTTATAGCTCCACGATATGAGCTTAGTTTATAATCTCGGTGATGCACTTTTTCCATCGAAAAACTAAAAACATCAAGCGTCAGCTTGCTACCAGCTAGTGTTCCAGTATGAAATCGAACATAGCCATTTCCGTCTAATTGATTATGGGTAAGAGGAGAAAAAGGGTTTGGATAAGCATAAACCTGGTCTTTGTCATAATCAGCTTGTAAAATAGACCAAGAAGATCCATGTGCATCATATGAAATAGCAACACCATCAGGTGTCCCTATCCAAAACCTAAGAGAATCGTTTCTATCATCAATAGCTACCGTGTAGACCACGTCACTTAAAATTTGTTTTTGACTAAGAATTGTCTGATCAACTGCTGACTTAAAACGAGCCCAATTTACTCCATCTAAACTTTTCCACAACCCAGATGCGGCAGAAACAAAAACTAAAGAGTCTTTTGAGCTGATATTATATACTCTCTCCCCCAACAAGGCCGTCTCCCAAGTCGATCCTCCATCTCTTGAATAACTTAAACCACGAACCTCTCCAGGGTCATCAGCATTGACCGTAGCAGCCCATATGGTTATTTGTCCTCTCCAAAATTGTTTTGCCAACCCAACTACAAAGTTTCCTGATAAACCATTTTCAGGATAATAATAATGTTTCCATCGAATGCATTCTATAGCATTCTGACCCCATAAGGTGTCTCTAACTATTAAACCCCGGTTTAATCCGTTAGCGGTTCCAACCCAAACCGTATCACCATAAACAAGAACAGAAAAAGCCTTGTGATTATGGTTACCACCATCCGAAGGATCTCTGGGATTAAGAAAATAGTCATTTAAAATGTAAGGTCCTTCTTTAGTATTAAAATTGTTTTCATCACATAAATCTAGCTCAGATTGAGAGTCCAGTGGTAAGGGGATATGTCTCCACTCCTTCCTAGGGAAGTGGTAGTTTCGAAGTCCTCCCGCCCAGCTAGCAACCCAGAAATAATCCTTATTCAGACTTATATCATAGGTCACATTTGCTTGAGGAACAGTGACCGGTAACTTTCTAAAATAACCTACCCCGCCCGCAAGCTCCAATGAATCAGATTCATTATCAGTAGGTTGACTAAAGTAATTCCATTTCATAGTGGTTGAATCATCAATTGATAAAGATAAAGCCAATCCAAGACCAACCTGTATGTTTCCATCATCTCCAGAAAAAGCGACTAACATTGAATCACCTAGAACCCCAATAGCGGGCACACCACCTTCTGGTAGAAGGAACGTGCTATCAAGATCATAGATTGAATCTAGTGTTGTTTTATGCATAAAAACTGATTTCCCATCGTGAAGAGCAAGGCCTCTACCCGTGCCTAACCACGTCATTGAGTCACCCATCGTCTTAATTTCTGCAACAATATTTGTTGTCAAACTCTTTTCGAAAAGACTATCGTTATTTGTAAGCGCATATCTTGCTGGTGAACTTTGCGCATAGCAAATTGGGAATGCTAAAAATACAATAATGGTAAAGGGAATTAAATTGCCAAAATTATGACTATTCATATACTATCACAGAATCAATCAGGGAGGTAAAAAGTCCTGACCAGTCATTAACAAAAAAATTAGCATAATACTTCCCTAGGGGATTCTCGTAACCAATTGTAATTAGTCTTGAAAATATCCCATCATTAGCAACTCGATCCCATATAGATATATTGTCATCACTTTTATTCCCATTATCAAAGAGATAAATCGGTTCTCCATTATTTGCATAGCTCCCATCAGGTTTTTGGAATAAAAGATAACAGCTTCGGATATCATCTAATCCATTAGGATCAAAAACATTAACGAAAATACTATCAATCGCATAATAATTTTCTTCTGTTGGGTGTAGCATAGAATCAGGAAAAATTATAGACATGATTTTTGGCATCAAATTTCCTATTCTAAAGGAGTCAACTATCGAAGCAATCGAATCTCCATAAGAGGCTCTAAATTCAACATAAACTCTACCGGAGTCATTGCCCAATGTATTCGCGATTATTGAAGTACTATTTGCAATTTTTATCGAGTAAATATTATCGTTTTTAAGTATATCTCCCCTCATCCCATGATCAAGAAGCATTATTGAGTCAGGAATATTATTGTAATCTGTACCAAACCAAAGTGCAGAGGCCGAGTTGATTTCAATACCAGCATATGTTTTCTTCGGTTCTAATGCAAAATACAACTGATTCTCATCCTGATGAAATGTGAAATATTTTTTTAAAATTGGGTTCTCTAGTTCAATATCCTCAGGACTTTGTTCACATGAAATAAATAAAACTAACAAACATGAAATGACAAAATTCACTTTTTTTGGAATGCCAAAGTACAACATCAATAATTTTATTCAATCGTAGGTTCGGGTCTATTATAAATATAATCTACCATTAACCGCCCAACCTGATCTAAGCTTTCGGCACTACAATTCTCAACAACATCATCTAACGTATGATGAAAATTCGCATAGGGATTAGGGTATTTAAAGTCGATAATATCAATTGCAGGAATGCCAGCCTCTTCATAAAGCGGAACGTGGTCATCGTATATTGCGTAGTCAATCTTACTGCTAAATGCTTTTAGACCCATATCTTTTGCACGGCTCCATAAGTAACGTACTAATTCTGGATTTTGTTCATATGAATATCGTTCAATTGGTAGAGTTAATTGTTTATCTGCAACCATATCTAAATTTATAGCTTCGTTAGGTCTTGGTATTGGAAGATGTTTTGCGAAATACCGCGAACCCGCACAATAGGTCTCATTTAAGCCAGGTGCACCCAAATCCTCTGCATCAAAAAAAACAATATTAACACCAATAGAAGGTGGATATTCTGAAAGAATTCTTCCCAGTTCAAGTAATACAGCAACTCCGGATGCCCCATCATTGGCGCCAAGGATAGGTTTATGACGGTTCCTCTTATCTGGGTCTTTTTCAGCCCATGGCCTTGTATCCCAGTGTGCAGAAATTATTGTTTGAAACTCTGCTTCAGTATTGAAGCGTCCAATAATATTTTGAAAATCGTATGTCTGATTATCGACCTGCTCAGTATAGGTGAAATCCTGCACAATAACTTCATCGGCAAAGGCATTCATCTCTTGCTTTATGAACTCTCTACATGTATAATATGCATCTGATCCAGGATTTCTTGGACCTAAGTCGGTTTGATCAAGAAGATAATCAAACGCATTTTTTTTATCAAATTTTGGTACATTAGATTGGCAACCAAAAACTCCAATTAAGTAAATTGCTGTAAAAATTCTTTTCATTTCTTTTATCCTGAAATAGCTAAATTAATATCAAAACCAAAGTCGCGATCGATTTTTCTCCCTGCTGTTCTACTATCACTTTCTCTGTATTCATATCTCAATCCACCACTAATTTTCCTCGAAAATTGATAGGATACTCGCAACCCACCTTTCCAACCCTTGGTGAAAATACCTTCTTCAAAGTTCGTTTTATCTCCAGATCTAAATTCTCGACTCTCATTTAGATCGAAATTTAGTGTAAAACTCATAGTATTATTCAATTTGAGATCTCCATAATATGGGATTGGAAGAGTTAAACCTCCTCTATGAGAATAGGTTCCTGTAGATGTATAATTATTGTCTTCCCTAAGAGTCATTCCAGAAGTTGATTCATCAAGTGATTTATTTCGATTATGCCTGAATGTTACAGATATATTTTTCTTTAATGTCATATTTACACCAATAAGAGGAGAAAAATTACGATTGATTTTTGCAGTGCGCTCAAATTCCTTATAATCTTCTATAAATTCATTAAAATTAAGAAAGCTCATATTTTCGCGATTAATATTCTCGAACTGCCAAGACCTAGACTCCTTTCCAGAGTAACTATGCTCGAGTGAAACACCTTTAGTTATTAAATTAATAATAGGGAGCTTTTCCAATCCGCCTAGGCGAAAACTCCATCCTGGTATCATTAGACCATTTTCCATGTATTCCCCATAAGCAAAATAATCCCTCTGCATATTTATTTGTTCTAACCCAGAACTTGAACGATTTGTTGAATAGTTTTGAGAAAAATTTAGGCTAATAGATAATGTCCGAGTTAGTTTCAACCCAGTACGGATTGATCCATCTCGCTTATGATCCCACCTTCCTAAATTACTACCTGCTTCTAATGATTGCTCCAGGTTATGGTCTGGCAACCAACCAAACTTATATCCAGAGGGAACTGTACCAATTATCTGATTCGCAGTCCTGTTTAATGTCTCTGTATAGCTGAGACTAATGGGATTAATTTTATTTATCATTCCATGAATAATATTAAGTGATTTGTATTCTTTTTTTGATTTACTGAGTGTCTTTTTAATTGTCTTTTCAGGTTTACGACTTCTTGTTCTAGACCTTGACCTGCTATTATTTGATCGACCTTTTGATTTTGAGGCAGGTTTATAAATGAATTCAAACAACTGTATTGGTGAAACGGTAAAATTGGATCCAAATCTTAATTGAGAACTAATGTTTTGACCTTCACGTGATAAATCATTTGTCCACCTATAGTTAGCATTGTATGTAAATGAGGGCTTTAGCCATTTTAAAAAACCAGGTGAAAATGTTGAATTTAATGCTTCAGTTGTTTGCGTAACATTACCTGGGTCTAAATTTTTCAATGCTAACCAGGCATAACCACGGTAATCATTTAGTCTACTCTGTCCAGACCATGAATATTTAGTCGAAAGGTTATTTGTTATCCTATAATCAAGATTAAGAGAACGATCTAAACCAAAGTTATAATTATCTGGTGACCGGATCCCTGATCTAGTCCGATTCCAACTGAGTTTCTCATTCAAATTAAGACCTGTTCGAAAAGCTGATGGTGCATAAAAAAGTTGAAAATCGCTCAAAGAGGATCCAACTATAGGCCAATTTTTTATCCAACCCAGCGGTTTAAAATAATTATTTCTTCCAAATGGAAAACTATAGGAAAACTTACCTGTGTATACTTCTGAATGTTTTCTACTATAGGTAATATCTGAAGATCTAGATTGTGAAGCACTAAAATTAATTTGGACGTTATCTATGGTGTATTTAAGTAGTCTATTATCAGATTTTCCTGTTTTTAAAAGAGCAGTGCTTAATGAAATAGTTTCACCTAAGGTTAGTATTGAATCCGGTGCTGAATCTAAATTGACTAATATATCCTCGCCTGGATAATATTTTGGCCTATTCAAGTTTCGAGTAAAAGATCCATTTAAAGGTATAGATAATCCCCATGAAGATGGCAATAATCGATGTAAGCTTAATTTTCCTGAAAAATTCAGATTTTCTGATGTGTTTGTATTTTTTGAAAGTCTCTCTTGCAAGCGATGGTATTCCGCGTCTTGCCTACTGTAAACTAAATTTGCAGATCCTAAATCTGATAGAATAAAACTGGATTGCATACGCATTGCAACACCTTTTTCTTTTTTGACTCCGCTTAACCGTAACTCATCTAACCAAAGTTCTCCACTGATAGGTTCGTTACCAATATTTTGTACGCCTACTTTAAAAAATTGAAGACGGTTAAGGGCAGGTCTCCCAACTATCTTAATCCTTTTACCAGTGGGTTGACCATCAGATCCTGTAAATATATATTTTCTAACATCAGCAGAATCTAAAATTAAATCAGAGTCTCTAATCTTGATTTTTGAAGTGTCTTTTTGCTTTAAACTAGTTAACCAATCTAAATTCATTTTTATACTATTCCGATTATCATCTTCGTCCCAGCCATTATAAATAGGTTGAGTTATTTCGTAATAATCTTTTCCTAAACCAAATCTTAAAAAAAACTCTACATCTGTCTCATTAGTTGTGATCCATGGACTATCACCATGAATGTACATTTTCATATAATCATAGGTTAAAAAACTCCTCTTCTGGTTATCATTGAGAGTATATAATGTCTTTTGTGCAATTCCAGTGTGAGAGGGAGGCAAATTGTCAAATTTTAAAACTAGCGATTGTTCTTTTGATCTAATCTCATTTAGAATATCATATTCACCCTTAACACCCTTTGGAGGAGTATAATCTGCATTGTCCTCCGTATTTATAACCGCAACTTGGAAACTCGGCTCTATTCCATCATAAAGGAGTGAATCACTTGATAAAATACCCATTTCTTGCCATTCATTCCCTACAATTTCCATTTTAGCAATTGCTAACGTAGAAAAATTATTATCAAAATCAGTAATTGCAAGCCTAACATATCTGATCTCATTCCACTCAATGTTTTTTACTGATTTGAAGTCATATAATGGGATCCTAAAAAGTCGCCATCCAGTAGGCTGACCATTTTTTACTGTTTCTCCTGCCAAATAGGTTGTATCTGTTAAATCAAAACTTGCTGAGAAATAATCATTTGTTTTATCAAGAAATGTTGAGCGATCCAAATCTTCAGTATCTGGATATTTTCCTCCCTCCTGAATTTTATTTCCTGTACCATTCCCTTCAGTACCATTTACTCGAGAATAGTCTGAGCTTCCTTGCTCATAATACCAATTATCGCCATTAGGGTCTGCCGGATCTACATCGCTTGAACTATTAATTAGTAAACTATTTTGAGATAAAAGCTCAGCATATGTTCCGCTATTAAGGCATCCTCCCCATCCATCCTCTGTATCGCTAAAACATCCATCTATTCCAGTATCTTCATTGTCTTCTAAAAAGCCGTTCCCAAGTGTAAGCCCAGCCGCAGGAATATCTTCTGTATTTAAATAATTATTCCCATCCATATCTTCACTAATTTTCCCTAAGTCTATAGATAGTTTCCCACTGCTACCATTTAGCCATATCTCGAAAAACTTGCTCTGAGTTTGGTCATAGTCCCCTGAATAAAGTGAAGAGGTGATACCTACCCAAACCGAGTCCTTATTTACTGTCGCCTGGTGCTCCCGGGCCTTGTAACGTAAAATAAGTACATCCGTTGTCTCATTCCCTGCACGTAATGATGTAGATTGATTAGGCCAAATTTCTCTTGTCCGATATGGAATATATGGATTGTACCAGCTTATTTCTCCTCTGTTTTTTTGTTTCAAAGGGATATTAAACTCACCCATAATCTGATCATAAGTAAGTGGAGCGGATGATTCCTTCCAAAACCTTCTTTGAACAGAGGGTGATGTAGTTCGTTTTGCACCTTCAAAATCGTCAATAAATGCTACACCATTAGCATCACCAGTTTCAGGATTATTTATAGAGTTTGGATTTGGTAGCACCTGGGCTATTTCGCCCTCTAGGGAAAGGGAAGAGATTTTATCAGCTTCAATTAATGGTAATTTATCCAGCATATTTGTTAACCTGTCCATATCCCACTGGTATCTTCCATTAATATCCCAAATAAAATTACGCGTGGGCTCATAACCAACTTCTACTTTTTCATTAATGATTGATTGATTGAAATATAGTGCGGTAGCCCCTATGAAAGAATTTTTCTTTCCTAAATCCATTTGTGCACGAGTACCAAATATTGTTTTTTTATCAAAAGATACTAACTCGTGTTTATCAAAATTAATTTTTAATTTTGCATTTGGATCATTTGCAGCATCGCCCAGCAAAACTATAGTCCCAGAAAAGTAATCAATTTGATAGTCCATACCCCTTTTTAATGTAACTCCATCACGAATTACTTCTTCACTACCCTCAACAAGCATAAACCCAAGATTAATGGTCGAACTTTGATTAGTATATTTAGCCTCAATAATCCATTGATGAGCTAAATTAACTTCAGACGATACGGTAGATTTATATATTACTCCGGACCCTAACTGACTTTTTAAAAATTCAGATTGATTTCCACCATATAGAGAATCTGACAATGCAAAAGGATGTAATGCTGGAAAAATCAATTCTCCATCTATCATATTGATAATATTTCCCGATTCTTTATCAATTAGTTCGTCATAGTTCCGATTTCTATTTTCATCTAGACTATCTAAACCAAAAAGAGTTATGTAAGGAAGACTTGTAGTTTGATCCCTTTCTGTAACTGGGGTAGCATTTTTATTTAAAATTTGTACTTCGAAGCCATCCGGGTTTATTTTTGTTGTACCAAGACTATATACATTTTTAAACATTAGATCCCATGTGGAATGATTAGGGTGGCTATTCCTGGGTTTCAACATCATTAAAGATAAGTTTGTGCCTGCAGAATCAGGTCCCTGCCCAACAACTATTAAAGTGTCTCCAGTTGCCCTATCTGTAAGAACAAATGTACATCCAAGAATATCTTGAGAAATTTGATCACGAACTCTGATAAAACCTAGATCTTGGCTGATGTAATAGTTAGTCCCTTGTTCCAGCCTAACAAAACTACCTTCTTCATTTTCATCTACGAATGAAGAATCTATAGTATTTAATGGATCTATGTAAGCCATCCCAGTCATTGCATTTGCATCATTGGTATTAATAGACTTGTAAAGTTCAAAGTTTTTCACCACAACATTTCCAATAGGATGTAATCCATTTTTAAGAGGATAAAATGATGGAATAGAAATAATACCATTTGACGAAAAATTTTGGGTACCTTCTCTAAACCATTTGTGAATGAAAAAATATCTATTTTTTATCCAATCGACATCACGAATTTTTTGGGAGCTAGATTGACCTCCCCCTTGCCACTCCGATTGCTCTTTTTTAGTTTTTTCAATTGAAGCAATAGTTGTTATGTCCACCGGCCCTAATTTTGAAATAGCTTTTACCCCGAAGAGTCCTTGATTTTTACCAGAAAAAGTCACATACTTTGTTGAAGGAAGAGATAACGAGATATTTCCTGCTTCTATTTTTTGGACTATGTCATCCTCATGCCCCTCATAACCGATACGAATATTATTTTCCCAATCAAAATCCCTCTCTGAGTCTTGATCCATAGCCACAGTAATTCTATCGCCAATTTTTCCTTGAATATTCAGATTTTGTTTTTGATCAAATTCAAGATGAGTGTTCTGGGTTTGATTTAAAGTAGAGCGAACTAATTCTTGATCTTGAAAAACCATTTTACCATTGATGTTTACATTACCGCTCACCCGTAAAGATGCGCGACCAAGATTTCCAATATCTACACCAACAACTTCAAGCATTTGGCCACCACGTTTCGTACCCTCTGGTGATTCTTTTTTCAACATAATTCTTTGAAAATCGGCAAACCATCTTCTTTTATGAAATTCATCTAAATACCATTCAACATCTGCAGTGTAGGGCATTCGTATTTGTTTTCCCTCTAAATACTCACGAATCGTGATTCTCGACCAATCCCAAGAAACCTCTGTGGTAATTTCTTTTTTTTGATATGGAAAGGATAATAAGCCAATAGGATATTCGATTGAATCAATTGGTTGAACTAGAGTTTTTCTTATTTTTGGAAATGGGTTTACCACAATATTTGTTACTGGTAATTGAGAAAAATGCAAGGGAGGGATTGAATCTTGTGGAAACTTTGTGTACGATTCCTGAGTTAATGCAATTCCTTGGGCATAAATCACCCAAATACCGATCATGCAAAACGGAGGGAAGAGAATGTTTTTTTTATTTTTTTTCAAGTTTACAACTTTAATTAAAAATATCGTTTTATTCTATTTATTGCTCCTTTCCTTAAATATTTTCAATAATTCAACTTTCATTTTTTTTAACGCTATTGATCTGTGACTTATTTTATTCTTTTCTGATAAACTTAGCTCAGAAAATGTCTTTTCCAAATATGGAACTTCAAAAATAGGATCATAACCAAAGCCCTTTGCTCCTCTCTTTTTTGTTGTAATATTCCCCTCTATAAAACCTTCTGTCCATAACTCGGTTTTGGAGTCATAAACAAGACTAATTACTGTTCGAAATTTTGCTTTTCGGCCTTTTTTAGATACCCCATCTAATTTCGATAATAATTTTTGAACATTATCTAAATATGAGGCATTTTCTCCAGCAAACCGAGCAGAGTAAATTCCTGGTGCACCATCTAATGCATTCACCTCTAATCCAGTATCATCTCCAATCGATGGAAGTCCTGTTTTACGATGAACTGTTCTTGCTTTAATAAGGGAATTTTCAAGGAGAGTATTACCATCTTCAGGTATCTCACCTATTTCTGGATAATCCTCTAAACCTACAACAACCACATCTAAATCAGATAGGACCGCACTTAATTCTTCCTGCTTATCAGGGTTGTGTGTAGCTAGTACCAACTTTTGTCGACGGGGCTTCATCCATTTCCCTTACCAAAAAATGCTTACGAACATATAAGAAATACCTATCGGATACAAGAATTAAGTAAAATAATTTTTCTACATCAAAAGTCGGAATATCAATTTATAAATCTTTTTGATTTACCTTATACCAACTACTAATTTTAGCGCGCTTTTTAATGAATTGAACTATCTATATTGTGGCTCGGTAGCTCAGTTGGTAGAGCAGAGGACTGAAAATCCTTGTGTCGCTGGTTCGATTCCGGCCCGAGCCACACTGAACAAAAAATAAATTTAAAATTTTTCATAAAATTTGCCATTCACAGATAAAAATATTGGTGTCTCCTCTTTTCAGCTGATTTCTATTTGATGCAAATACCAAATATTTTCCATCAGGGCTAAACATAGGAAATCCATCAAATCCTTCAAAATATGTTATCCTTTTTAGCCCACTCCCATCTAAATTGATACTATATAGATCAAAATCTCTACCTTTTTCATCATGCATATTTGAAGAAAATATTATCTTTTTTCCATCTGGAAAAAAGAATGGACCAAAATTAGCAGAACCATTATTTGTGACTTTTCTTTTATTTGATCCATCTTGATTCATGGTCCATATCTGTAATGCCATAGGCCTGATAGAGTTTTCCCTTAGAAGATTTTTGTAATTAGAAATTTCTTCTTGCCCTTCAGGATAATACGCTCTCCAAACAATTTTTTTATTATCAAAACTAAAAAATGCTCCACCATCATAACCTAGTCTTTCCGTTAGCTTTTTTTTTCCTGAGCCATCTGGATTCATTAACCATAGATCTAAATCTCCACTAATTAAAGAAGTGTAAATAATTTTTGAACCATCAAAAGAAAAAGTAGCCTCTGCATCGTAACCATTTGAGTTTGTCAATTGTTTTATTGATGTCCCGTCCGCATTTGCACTAAAAATATCATATCCCGGATATATTTTCCAGACATAGCCCTGTCTGTAGTCAGGTCTGGGTGGACATTTTTCCGAGGCTAGGTGCGTGGATGAATAGATTATTCTATTGTTTTCTGGATATTGAAAAAAACTGCAGGTAGTGACTCCTTTCCCGGTTGAAACCATTTGACTTTCCCCCGAGGAGATATCTAAGATATATATTTGATCGCAGAGACTATCACCATCATGAGATTGATAAATTAGTTTTTCCCCATCAGAACTGAAATATGCTTCAGCATTTTCACCTGAAAAAGTTAATTGGCGCAAATTTTTCAGGCTAGTTTCTTCTTTTTCAATTAGATGATTATCGTACTTGGTTTGAACAAAGCAACTCTGTGAGACTAAACTAAGTAAAATTAATAAAATTTTAAGGCGTCTTATTATATACGAGGTTACCATCATTGATCAACTCCGGCGATATCTAAAATAAATGCTAAACTCAAAGCATATTCTTTATAGATTTGGAATCGACCAGATTTACCGCTGTGACCAGCCTCCATATTAATGTATAAATACAATTTATTATTTCCAATCCAATTATCCCTTAGCTTTGCAACGTACTTTAGCGGCTCCCAGTATTGAACTTGGGAATCAAAGTACCCCGCAGTGACTAATAAATTTGGATATTTCTTTTGAGTGATCTGGTCATATGGAGAATAAGAAAGAATATAATCATACTCTTTTTTTTCTCTTGGATCTCCCCATTCATCCCACTCATTTGAGGTTAAGGGAATGGAGGAATCTGACATGGTTGTAACTACATCTACGAAAGGAACAGATGCAATTGCTCCTTTCCAAAGTTGTGGCTCAATATTTATTACAGAACCTATTAATAATCCACCTGCACTTCCACCCTCACAAAACAATTCATTGGGGCTTGTATAATTATTTTTTATTAAATACTTAGCTGCATCAATGAAGTCGTAGAATGTGTTTATTTTATTCAGCATTTTCCCATCGTCGTATGACTTTCTCCCAAAAATTTGACTACCCCTGATGTTCGCAACAGCATAAATAAAACCTCTATCAAGAAGACTAAGACGAACTATACTAAAATAAGGGTCCTCTGTTGATCCATAAGAGCCGTAACCATATAATAAAAGCGGCTGCGAGGCCTTATTTTTTAAATCTTTACGGTAAACTAAATAAATGGGAATTATCTGTCCATCCCTTGCATTAGCATATATAATTTCATCCTGATATTTATCTTGGTCATATCCTCCAACAACTTCTTGTTGTTTTAACAACGTTTTTTCTCTAGTATCCATATTATAATCGAAAATTGATCCAGGTGTCAACATGGAACTATAAGAGAAACGTAATATGTTAGTATCGAAATTTTCATTTACACCAGTGTAGGCTGTAGGCGTTCTATCATTGAATTTGAGGTAATGGTCATCTCCATTTTTGAGATTAATTACACGAATACTAAGTAAGCCATCATTTCTTTCATTAAGTACTAGGTGCTTTTTAAAAATTTCCATAGATAGAAGATGCGAATTTTCTCTGTGAGGAATAACCTCTGCCCAATTATTTTGTTCTGTTTCATTTTCCCTTGTTTTAAGGAGCCTGTTATTTAATGCATCCCAATTACTGATTATGTAAAAATGATCTTCATAGTGTTCAATACTGTATTCATGATTTTCTACTCTAGGAGTAAAATTTTGAAATTTACCATATGGGTCATCGCTTCGCAGGAACTGATAATCACTTACTAGAGTACTTGAACTCCAAATAAAAATATACTTACCTGACTTTGATCTATATACGCCTGTATAAAATGATTTGTCCTGTTCCTCATAAACCAATATATCTTTGGAGGGAGAAGTACCAAGCTTATGTCTGTAAATTTTTTCAGAAAGCAAAGTTACTTTATTTTTTGAGGTGTAAAAAATATGTTTATTATCATTTGCCCAGGCAATATTTCCAGTAGTATTTGGTATTGTCTGGGGCAATATTTCGCCAGTTTTCAGGTTCTTGAAGAATATAGTGTAGAATCTTCTACTAAGTGTATCAACACTATAAGCAACCCATTCGTTACTAGGGCTTATGCTAAAGTTCCCAAGATCAAAATAATCATAACTCTTTGATAATTTATTTTCGTCTAAAATTATTTCTTCTGAAGATTCAAGAGATTCTTTTTTACGACAATGAATTGAATATTCTTTTTCCGATTCGAAACGACTGTAATAAAAATATCCATTATCCAAAAAAGGAACTGTACTATCATCTTTTTTAATACGTCCTACAATTTCGTTATAAATTTTTTCCTGCAAATTATTTGTGTGGGCTAATTCAGACTCAATATACTCTTTTTCCTTTTCGATATAGGAAATAACATCTTTAGTCTGTTCATCAGGTTCTCTGGAAAGTTTTTGCTCATCGCTCAATCGCATCCAATAGTAATTGTCTATACGCGTGTCACCATGAAGGACTAGTTCATGTGGTTGTTTTTTTGCTTCCGGTATATTCAATTTTTTATCACAAGAGCTTGTAATTAAAATAATAAGAAAAAGTATTTTTTTCATTTATATAAAAATATTCTTGTCAGAATATTAAAGCTCCGGAGGAGGGACTCGAACCCCCGACAAAGTGGTTAACAGCCACCTGCTCTACCAACTGAGCTACTCCGGATATTTTTTAATAAAAAAGCTGAGTAATTTAGGTTTTATTGATATATTGTACAAAGAGACAAATCCATTAAGTAAATATTGAAAGGATCTTCAAATCATTACCTCTTAGGTGTAATTTACTTCATGTCTGAAAATATAAAACCTTCAACACTAAACCCTAAAAATGTGTTTTTAACAACTTTTGGTATTTATATGGCAATTGGCATGCATTTTTTCATGCATAACGTAGGCGGATATGGGCTCTATATTCCATCAAATATATTGGGGTGGATTTTTATTGGCATCTTGATTGGAGTAGGTTTCTGGCAAACTGCTCATACAAATAAAATTCGAATTACTTTCTTTACGAAAATTATTCTTTTAGGATTTTTATTTCTTTTAGTTCCTTTTTTTTATAGTAACAATCAACATGCGGAGAGAACCTTATTAAGATTTTTTTCTATTATAGGGGGAATACTATACTACATTTCTCTCACCCAGTTTAATTTTTCAAAAAAAGAAAAAAACTTATTATTATTTTTTATCCTCATTGGGGTTTTATTTGAAAGTGTTTTTTCAATTTTTCAATATTACAACCTCGCTCCGAAAACATGGTACGGTTACGAGATGGATCAAGATTACCCCTCAGGCATATTCCAACAACGAAATCTGATGGCAAGTTTTTTATCAACTGGTTCTGCCATTTGCTTATATCTTCTTCTTAATAGTTCAAATATTTTGAAAGGTACAGTAAGAAAAAGTGTGTTTTATGTCATTCCATTTTTAAATGGAATAGTACTATATCATCTTAACTCTAAAACAGGATATATTGGATTATTTTTGGCGACAATCTTTATAATGATACCTAAGAATTGGAAAAGATTACCAATTCAATTATGGGTGATTATTTTTAGTTGTGGGATAACTTTTGGGATTTTCACTCAACGTGGACTCCCACCTGTTGAAAAACAAATAGGAAAGTCTGAAAAACGGATACGAAGTATTGATGTACGCAAAGCACGCTTTGAAACAACTTTTCAGCTTTGGACTAATAATCCCCTAAAAGGAGTAGGATATGGAAACTTTGCTAGATTTTATCGCGATCATCATGCTCATAGACGTGCAAATGAAATTAATTTTCAAAAAGAAGAGGGCTTTGTTGATCATCCTCATAATGAGCTTTTGTTTTGGCTAGCTGAGGGAGGAATTGTACCTTTTTTTGGTTTAATTTTGATAGCAGGTGCTTGGATAATAATGATAATTCGAACACCACTAAAAGATTCACTTTATTTTTTAGCAATTATTCTACCCATTATTATCCACACACAAATTGAATTGCCTTTTTATCAGTCTCTTGTTCACTGGATCGTTTTTTTAACCCTCGTGTATTTACCTGATAAGTATAACTCTAATTCTTCGGAATACTCTTTTAACAACATAAAAATGTTGAAAATACCAGCAGTCATTCTACCCTCATTTATATTTCTATACATGATAACCACATTTCAAACAGCAATAACAATAACTAAGTTTGAACAGACCGGTTACAAGAATCCCGAGATAATATCTAAAGTCTGGAATCCAAAGGTATGGCATCTTCGATATGAAGTAAATATTATGAATATGAATCTTGATATTGGTTTTAAAACAGGTAACATTGAGATTCTGCAACAATACGTCAATTGGGGTCGGAAATTTGTACTTCATTCACCCTTTTTATATATATACTACGATATGGCCTCTGCTCTGAGGGCAATGGGGAAAGAAGATGAATCATGGAAACTTATCAAGGAGGCAAGATATCTGTATCCTGATACTGAATGGATAAACTAAAATATTTTTATCTCAGCGTAGTCTCTTAATTAGATAAGTGTAGATAGAAATCTACCACACAATGTTTTATTAAGAGGTGCTTCTATTTGTGGTTTTTATCACGAATTTTCTTTGCAAACAATAGTCCGCCAGCAACGGCAACCCAAGCAATCCCAGCAATGGGAGCGCCTTGCGTAGGTGCATCTGGAAACTCCCCAGGACCCTGCGCAATTGCTTCTGATACTAGACCAATACTTGCAATTAGAAAAGTGAATAATCTATGTTTCATAATTGTAATTTACTTTAAGAAGGTTATTCTTTGGTTCAAAACTTTACGGCCATTATGGATTCGCACTACGTAGACTCCTGCAGCCAGGTCATCAGAGGGTATCCATTTAAGTCTGTGATCACCACTAATGATAATTTTGTCAACAAGCGTTGCAATTTCACGACCCATAAGATTATAAATCTTTACTTGCACATGGCTAGTTTTTTCAAGACTATAATGAATCGTTGTACTTGGATTAAATGGGTTTGGATATGTTGGATGCAGAGAAAATGATTCCGCAGCGATTATCGGTTCGTTGTCTGATTTAGCAGTAACTGAAGACATATAAATTGTAAATCTAGCGTCACCCACACTTGGATAAGGAACTATCTCATTAATATCCTGGACAAATCCACCCTTTGATTCAAGACTAAGAGTGTAATTATTTACTTCATTCATATTGATGAATTCATTAGTGATATTATCTACCAGCATCATGGATATTCCCGCAGGAAGCTTTGCAAAATCCCAACTCATACTAATGTCTTCTTCCGATGTTTCAAAACCATCCTCTGATTCAGTAAGCATCATTACATCTAAATCGATAGCAATATCTGCATTAAAGTCATAAGGAAGATTATTAATTGCAAGGGCTTCGTCATCCATGTAGAACATGCTTACTAGATGATCTTGATTTGAAAGAGGTACTAGGCGCAAACCATCCGCTGGATCTCTCTGTACTTTTCCGTTCAGATCAAAGCTCAGATATGATAAACTTGATCTATGTTCACTATTGAAAGCTATTACCGCACTACCAGTTGAATCCACCAAACGTCTACCTGCAACATCTGTTCCCGAAAGGCGCTGCCCTTTGAGTATTTCAAATTTCTCCTCTGGCGGAGAGTGCACCCAGAAAGCTTGGAACGGGTGTAAATGCCCTGATTCAAGAATTCCAGTTCCTATTTGACCGTTGCTTACCTCGTATGCTTTCTTCACTGGATCATATACATGGATTGATGGTCTAACATTAGATTGGTCCGCATTTTTATTAGTCATCCACTTAATATTTAATGGGACTCCGAACGGATTTCCAATTAAAGCCCATTCACCGTCAGGGACAGAAACTTCTATACCTTGGCTTACCTGTATGGAATCAATTCCTATATCTAATGGCAAATCATTATGGATACCATCAAAATTAGCATCTGCAAATACGTATACTAATACCCCGGTACCAGCTTGGTAATATGTAGTATCCAAGTCTTCAATGGGATTCCAAATATCATTTTTCCAAGTCCAGGCATTTGCAGATCCATGCAATGGGTCATCTGATCCCGCCATACCCTGTGTCCAAAGTTCATCTAAGAGATCTGAATAAATTCCAACTCCAGAAACGGGGCTCGAGAGAATTCTAAAACCAGATTCTCCCTCAATGGTCGTTTTCGTCGCATTTGCAGCCATTCTAAAAATTTGAGAGGACGTTCCTCCATTACCATCATCAGCTACTACTTCAATGTTGTAAGCACCAACATGCCCTTCTTCAGGCACGCCATGAAGAATATTACCTGTCAGAGTCAACCAACTGGGTTTTACTGGAACACTGAGGCTAACATCATCTCCATCTACATCATGAGTTTCAATCACGTAAAAATAATTGTGACCTTGGTTGACATCAGTTTTCTTTTCAGAAATGATTGAAGGTAAATCATTCACAGAATCAACATTAAAATTATTGTTTTTGCAAACAGTATACTCTCCATCAGATACACAGATCTCAATTGTTCCAGGACCAAAATAGTCAGGATCTGGCGTTAAAATAGGGTTTGTGTAATGCGACCCATCCCACTCTAATGAAACATTTTCGTTATCCAAACTTAGCGTGATAGTCAAACTATCAAGTGGAGTATCAACATCAACTAATATGCCTGACTCATATGCAAATTGATTTGAAAAAAGTTCAATTACAGAATCCTCTGGGAATGAGAAAGACTCAATCACGTTCTCTGGATCAATTTCAGGAGGATCGTTTACTGGTAGAACATTTATTGTTACCGTTGCTGGCTCAGATGTTAATTCACCATCACTTACTGTAAATGTGAAACTATCTAAACCATGATAATTCTCATTTGGAGTGTAATTAAAAATATTTCCGACAGTTGATGTTTCCATTGAACTGGAATTTAGAATACCATAGATCGGATAAGAAGTGATAGAGAATAATAGCGTATCTCCATCAATATCACTCCCAAATAGGGTAATTGATTGAGAGATGTCCTCATCACTAGATATAATATTATCTGAAGCTGTTGGAGCAGTATTACTAGCAGCCCCTTCATTATAATAAATGACAATCAATCCATTTCCAGATCTAACTCCTGAAGAATTATTTTGGTCGGTACCGATATTATATGATCCGCCTCCGCCAGCGACTCGTCCGCCTTGTCCTCCGGAGTATCCACCGCCTCCGCCACCGCCATAGCAGCCGTTACCATCTCCGCCACCACCGAAACCACCTGTTGCCGGATGGCCACAATTGCCACCATTACCTCCATTAGCACCATTGAGAAATGAGGAGGATGCGGCTCCCCAACTACCGTCTTGGCTACCATTACCAATGAATCCAGCACCACCAGAGCCCCAGCTTCCGCTAGAGACCGACCCTCCAGCACCAGCACTACCTGAAACACTACCTCCTCCAGTGGTTCCTGATCCTGATCCAGAAGTACCGCGGTTGGATACAACCCCGGGGTTACCATCGGCGCTAACAGCGGTTCTGGTTCCACCTCCACCACCGGCAATAATAATAGGTAAAACTTTTGAACCAGAGAATGGTCCAGCATTGATGGTGTGTGGCGAACTTGGATCAACTAATGTAACGAACGTACCACCTCCGCCACCGCCATTTGATCCAGAATTTTGCCCTGCACCCATACCTCCGACAACATAGATTAATTCATCACCTGGTGCCACGGAAAAAGTTCCCTTCATTCTTGCACCCTTCCCGCCCAATCTTCCTGATTGGCCCGAAGCACCCTGTGCGCCCCAGACCTCAATTGTTAACTCAGAAACCTGTGCTGGAACTGTCCAGTTCTGCATTGCTCCAGAGTAGTTGAGAGTTAGGGTGGTTTCTCCATTTCTTGATTCTGTAATTTGCTCAGGCTCTAAGAGTAAATTTGTAGGATCATTATCCGCAGTGGTGAGGATTATCATTGCATCAGTTTCATTTAACTCTACATTAGAACCATCAAATTGATTAGCATTTAACGGACTTTCGCTATCAAGGTTCGAATCGCTCTGACCTCCCTGTAATAATATGTTTCCGAAAAAACTGAAGACGATTATTAGAGTGTTTGCTTTAATGATTTTTTTCATGTTTCTGATCTCTTGGATTTTTGTTAAGTCTTAAATTTATTATACATGAGCAATAATTGTGCCAAAATTAACACATGTTCTTCTATTGATGAAAAATTAATGAATAAAGCAGCTTTTCGTTCAAAAATATTCTTTTTTCGCAACAAAATGTTACACCTTTAATTTGTGTTTATGTAACATTATGCTACATAATAAAATATTAAATTATTATTAAGCATAAAGCACATAAATACATCAATCAATGATGCCTTGGATTTCATTTACAAGTAATATTTTAGATAAAATTTTATGATAAATCTCTTAAAAAAACTTAAATCTTCACCAACAGCTTATTTTTTTTCAAAGGTTGGCCTTATTTGCATTCTTTTACAACTGTTTTATGATTTTTTTCTTTTCCCAAATGGAAAAGTTGATTGGTTTTTATGCAGATCAGGTGCTTTTTCAGGAGCATTTTTACTTAATATCTTTGGATGGGAAGTTAACTGTTGGGGATCTATTTTGGCCGTGAATGGTTACGGAGCCGTTGAAATAATTAATGATTGCAACGGGCTAATTTTAATGGGACTATATTCTAGCTTTATCCTAGCATATCCAGCAAAATTAAAACTCAAAACAGGTTTTACAGTTATAGGAATAATTTTGATTTATGTTTCAAACATTTTTCGGATTATGGGATTTGCCTTAGTCAATGTATACATACCAAATTACTGGGATATATTTCATGAATTCAGTGCATTTATTTTTCTTTACCCAGTAATCCTAATTTTATGGTATTATTTGACAAAAATAAGCGAAAAGGGAGATATTTTTTCTTCCTCGAAGTTTTCACGTGTGTAGGGATATTTACACTACTGTATCTTACAATAGTGCGTCCTATACGAATTGATTTAAATACAAGAATACTAATTCCTATTTTTGAGTCCTTTGCAGAAGACAGACCAATTGTAATTGAGTATAAGCAAAGAAGAATCGAGATTTTAATAGAAGGATATGAACGAACCAGAGGTTTTGGTATTCCTTTTGGTGGATATTTTTGGTTGCCTTTTTCTCTTTTTGTAGCACTTCGACACAAAATTGCACTGAAATTCATCAGCCTTTATCACTTATTTTTAATTTTCGGCCCTCCCATGCTTGGTCTTTTATTTATAAACGGAATACACCTAGCAGGAATTTTGCTACGTTTGAATGAAATTATATTTCATGTTCTGTTTCTAATATTCATGTTTGTGGGTATTAAGGATATCTTAAAAAAATTGAGAGAGAATAAAAAATTTTAAAATTCTTTTTCTGCTTCTAATTTCAATTTTTCATCGAAACGACCTGACAAATTTTGATCTTTGTCAATATATACTATTCCTTCTTGATCATGTGGTTCACCGTAAATGGAATGGATAGACTTTAAACCGCCTAACCATCTCCTACTATCACTAAGATATACTAAGTCCCCAGGTTTAGCTTTCATTATTTTCATGTCTTTTTTTGAAAATCTAACAGTACCACCCGCATTATCTTGTATTTGAAATTTTACTAATACTTTTTCTCCTTTTTCACTATTCACAGCTGAACCTTTAAAAATTTCTTTTAGCCTTTTTACTTCGAAAACTGTAAGCCCATCCAAATTTTCCTGCTTGGGGGGTTTTGTAAGCAAACTCACAAACACACCCACAAAAGCACAAACAAAAATATTGTAAAGGGCGCCAATATAAGAATAACCTTTTCCCGGGCGAAGTTCAATTCCATGTGAAAAAGGTTTGATTAACTCATGATTAAATTGTCCTAAAATCATGAGAAAGGCGCCAACCGTAAATGTAGCGATAACGGCCGGAGTTGTAAATCTCCTCCAAAATATACCTAGAAATACCGCCACAACTAAAGGCGGAGTAAATGTAGAGTGAAACCAGCCATGAGCCTCATAAATTGAACCAAATGAGTTAAAAAAGGGAACCAAAAGCACAGCTACTACCTTAACAACTACAGAAGCTAAACGCGCTACTCTCAATTGTTCTTTTTCACTTTGTCTAGATTTCTTGAGTGGGCGATAAATATCGTTGACAATGATTGCTGAAGAAGCATTTACTAATGTATCAGTAGTTGACATTAGAGCAGCACAAAGAGCAGCAATAATAAACCCAAAAACACCCGGACTTGCAACGATATTTGTTACAGCAACAAATACATCATTTGGTTGTATAGAATCAGGTAATATTCCTGGCATGCCATTTGCAATTGCCCTACCAATCCATCCTGCATTCGAAACAACAATCGCTGAAATAGGTAAAACAATTAACACATTAAATGCAGCAGCTTTTCTTCCTTCATTTACACTTTTAGCAGCCATAAATCTCATTATTAAACCTTGATTTAAAAACAAAAAACCTATGGATCCAGCAATGCCATCTTGCCAAAAAATACCCACAAAATTGAAATCCGGCGGGTGGTTGTAATGAGCTAATGGTAATTTTTGAGTAGGCTCTAAATACTCCCAAAAGTTTTGTAACCCAATTATTAAAGTCCCACCTCCTATGTATTGAAGTCCCAAAAAAAATAAAAGTAGTCCGGCAAATAAAAGGATTAATCCTTGAAACAAATCGGTAAATATCACTGATGTTTGACCTCCAAAATGCATGTATACAGTGGTCGCGATAGCAATAATTATGACAGTGAGCATTAACGGAATATTGTAAATCTTGTACAGAGCAGTCGCTAAGGTCAAGAGTTGGATAGCGACATATCCCATCATATATAACAGTGTCATCGTAGTAGCCAACAATCTAGCTGTTTTATTAAATCTTTTTTCGAAATATTCAGGTATCGATCGAACTTTAGAGTAATAAATGATTGGCAGCCAACCAAACATAAATAGTGGCATAAAAAACCAATCATTCATATATGTCATCGTGGAGGAGAAACCATATTGATAAGCTTTTGTTGAGTATTTTACAAAACTATGTGAACCTATGCCTGTTGCTACAATCGAGATTGTAATAAGCCACCAAGAAAATCTTCTACCTCCAAAAAAGTAATCTGAGGTGGAATTGCTATACTTACCAAAATAAGCGCCAAAACCCATTACCAGAGCAAAGTAAATGAGTATTACTGCTCGATCAAGCCCCGTGCCAACTGCAATTTCCATTCTATTTGTTTAGCGCTAAAAAGATAAAAAATGCATGAATCCCAGCGTAATAAAAAAATCCAAAAATTAAAAGATAATACCATGTTTTATGTGTTTCTTTCTGGATCTCTAAGCTTTGAGAGCGAGTAATAATGTACATACCAGTCGAAAATATAATCCCACCAGCCACGTACAAGTAGATGAACGGTAACCAGGTTCTAGAAAAATCAAGCATCTTTTTGAACTCCTAACAAGTCAAACTGGGGTTTTAATTTACCCCAAGAATCATTTAATGCCTCCACTATAACTCTTGTGTTATTTATCACAGGCATAAAATTATTATCACCACTCCAACGCGGAACTATGTGATAGTGGAGATGATCTTCAATACCAGCTCCACCTGCCTTACCAAGATTTGCGCCAAAGTTAAAACCGTCTGTGTTCATTAATTTTTTCAGGATACTCATTGATTTGTTGGCCAACCACATAATTTCCTGATTACCAACATTATTTAATTGATTTGTATCAGCAGTATGCACATAAGGCGCAATCATAAGATGACCATTTGAATATGGATAAAGGTTCATTAAAGCAAAAACCTCAACTCCTCTATACAAAATGAGATTTTCTTGGTCGTTGCTACTAAGGGATTTCTCACAAAAAATACATCCATCATCTTTTTTAGTATGGATATAATCCATCCGCCAAGGTGCCCAAAGCTTATTCATTCTCTAAATTTTGCCAACTTTTAATCACTTTTTGCTCATACTCTTTTGGCATTTTTTCATAGTGGCCAAATGATTCCGAGTGAATTCCTCGTCCGCCTGTCAATGAGCGAATAGTTGTTGAATAATTATATAGTTCAGCCTGAGGCACTTGGGCCTTTATTATTTGGAAACTGCCATCGGTTTCCATTCCCATAATCTTCCCTCTTTTCCCAGATATATCCCCCATCATATCACCCATAAATTCCTCTGGTACCTTGAACTGTATTTTAGTTATAGGTTCTAGTAAACATGGCTGAGCATTTAAGAAAGCGTCTCGAAATGCATGCTTGCCTGAAGCACCATGACCAACGATTGCACAATTCCTAATATTCGACGCATTAAACTGTTTCATAATATTCCCCGATTAAAATTATAAATCCCCTGATGCATTAAGCTTTAAAGTAAATATCACAATCTAAGAAAAATAAAAAGAATTAAACTTCTCATAATTGATGACCTTCAATAAAAGACCTTAATGCTGGCACAACGTAAATATCATCAAGGTTATATTCCATAAAACTTTTAGCTAAAATATTTAAGCGCTGCTCTAAAGGCTTCATTTTGTTAATAACAATAACTTTCTCATCATGTATAACGCAAGACCCGCCTGCAAAGTCTCCTTTCCCCTTTAAAATCTTTACCCCCAACTTTTCGCTGAGCTGCTCAAATTCCTCGTAAAGCTTGTTCTTATTCATTATAGCAAGTTTTTTTTACCTTCCTTTTTTAAAATATTAACCATGTCTTTTACCATTTCTACTTTATCACGGTGAACTGCTAGGGTTATGTCATCGGTGTTCACAAGAACTAAATCATCTACACCAACAACAGCAGTAAATTTTCCATCAGATTGAATAAAATTATTTGTTCCCTCAAGAATTTTTCCATTACCGCGTATGATGTTACCATCATCATTCTTAGCCAAAACATCATACAATGCGTTCCAAGATCCCAGATCATTCCATTGAAACCCACAGGATACTACGTAAATATTGGTTGATTTCTCTAATAAACCATAATCAATGGATTGTGGCGAAACATACTCCCATATATCATCTATGGGTTTATTTTTTCTTATCTTCTTCTCGATCTCTTGCAGTGATTCATGTAAATCGGGCATGTATTTTTCTATCTCATCCATCAAGGTTTTTATTTGCCAGATAAACATTCCAGCATTCCATAAAAAATCACCACTTCGAATAAACCTCTCTGCAAGTTTATAATGTGGTTTTTCAGCAAAAGTTTTTACCCTGTAGGCCCCAGGGTAGTCCCTGATTGGGGAATCATCATATTGAATATATCCATAAGCTGTTGATGGGTGTGATGGCTTAACACCCAAAGTAATCATTGATTTAGTTGTGACAGCTAGTTTTTCTGAAGTATTTATTGCTTGCTCAAATTCATTATGACCAATAATTAGGTGATCTGCAGGAAAAATCCCAACCACTGAATCCTTATTATGAATTCCAATAATTGTACAAATTAATCCTATAGCCGGTGCAGTATTTTTACCTTTTGGTTCAGCAATTATATTTTCAGGTTTTATTGATTTTACATTTTCTATAATCGATTCCCTGAGGTCTGCTCTTGTGATGATGTATATATCAGTAACCCGCTTCATTTTAATAAGGCGATCAATAGTCATTTGTAGCATAGTATGATTACCAACAATATTGAGTAGCTGCTTCGGCCTATCTTTTCGGCTGAGCGGCCAAAATCTAGAACCACTACCCCCTGCTAAAATAACGCACTTCATTTAAATTCTATGTTTGATAATTCCATGTCCCAATTGCCACGAATATTTAATGTATCTGGGTAATAAGAAAATCTCTCAGAAGGGATATAAGGGTCTATACCCCCAAAAGAATAATTATTATCATTATCTCTATCTTCAAAAATGATTAATCTGTACTTACCTTCTTTTAATCGATCCATTGAGAATTTTCCATCTGAATTTACTACAGTATAAAAATCTTCACTCTTTTTATCAAGGAATGTTAGCATTGCAATCACTTTCCCTTGTAACGGAGAATCTATTTGCCCTAACAGTCGTCCATATCGATTGTGACCTTTTGTTTTAAAAGGTAAAATTATAACCGAGTCTACCGTGACTTCTTGAAAAATGGGTGATATGTTTTCTGAATCAATTTTAATTTTATATTTACTATCAACCATCCAATTGTCTTCAGGGTAAATTTCGAGAGTCAACGGCGATATCCATTTAGAATTTGATGAAATTGATGTAGAATCATTTAATAGTAATGTTGGTAGTCTTTGAACTGTTTTGCGCATAGGGGATGAAAAATTAATTTTTAAGGGAACTATGGTGTCATAGTCAAAACTATGTATATAATCTATTTCAGGTAGATTAATTGATAAGTTACTTTTATCAGTTAAAGTATCAGTGCGGACATCAATCTTAATTGAATCGAGTAAAGTCTGTTGGCCCATCTTTAGGCTATTTGATGCAAATGTTATTAATCCAGGGTGATCAATAATGGGCGGAAGAATCAAATGAACCAGCTTTCTGTTCTTGGGATCTATGAATTTATCTACTTTCTCAATTTTCAGATTTTTATAAAAAACTTGAAGTGGAAGTATATTAATTATGTTAGATACATCATGATCAAAATTTAATTTGAACCACGTATCTGTTACCCATTCGACTCGATTTATTTTGTTGGCTATTGAGTTCTTTGGAATAATTATATCGACGTCTAAAAGCTCTTGATCTTTTTCCAATTTAAGGTTTAAGTACCATGGAAGTCCAATTTGTGTTTTATTTGGGTCAATTTTTATTCCTGCTAACGACCTGTCTATTCCTACTAATTTGTATACACCTGGTGATAAAAAATTAAACATAAAGCTTCCATCATCAGATGCATCAACAATATAATCGGGTTTTCTATTGTAAAAATTGTGTAAGTCATCCTGGTTTTTTACCCTCCATAATTGTGCTGCGGTCTGATTTGAATGTGTTATCCTACCTGCGATAGTACTATTATCTAGCACCTCTCCAGTGGCAAAGGCTATTTGGATGCCATTACTAATTGGAACTTTATGCTCGTCTTTTAAATTTCGATCAATTGAAATAATATATGTTTGATTATCCATCAAAGTATCGAGGAATTCAATAATAATTACTTTACCTTTAAAAAATATCTCAAATTTATTTTCAAGCGTTGGCATCATAGAGATAGATTGATAAACTGAATTTTCATCAAGATGCTCCGAGAAGGTTAGTTCTACTTTTTCACCTTTAAAAAATGATGCTCCATTCATAGGGAATGAATTAACCAATTGTGGTGGGATCTCATCTTTTGGACCTCCAGTAGGCATCTGGATTGCAGCACATGAAAAAAATATTTTCATTGCAAAAATAGTTATAGTTTTTCTTATAAGAAATCTCCTTAAATCAGGCCTTATGTTTTGATACAAATTTAAGATTTACTGGAATTTCTCTGCAAAATCGAATCTTTGTTACATTTACATTTAGCGTTATGCACCAAATATCAACCCCTTGGGAGTGCGCATCAAAAACTGCTTTTGCTAGCGCATAATCGCGCTCCCACATTGGGGTAAAGGAGTAAGCATCAGACCGCTGGCAAACAAATAGAATACCTGCTCTTTGGCCCTTTTGAACTAGTTTTTTTAATGCTAAAGCATGCTTTTTACCTCTCTCAGTTACTGCATCCGGAAACTTAGCAACTTTATTGTCAACGAAAGTAACTGACTTGACCTCCAAATAATATTTTTGGTTTTCAGGATCAAGAAGCAAAAAATCAAACCGATGATTACCAACTGGAATTTCTGGCCTAAGCAATTTGAAATTTTTAAACATTGGTAATTCTTTATTTATAATGGCATATTTTACAAATCTATTCGGAAGAGTTGAATCCAACGAAATTAACTGATTTTTATGTTTAACTAAAATCGTTGAAAATTTTGTCTTCCTTTTTGATGAATTTGGTGCTGGCCGAACATATAAGCGTGCCCCTTTCACCAATAATTCTTTAAGACGGCCAGGGTCAGGTAAGTGACTGTTAATTATTTGATTATTAATCTTTATTTTTGTCACAAACCTATTTGGCCTATCCACAAATTCTGCTTTAAGTAAAGGACCTTCTATTTTCATAAACTATAATACATCATCAAGAATTGTTAGGTAGAAATTATTAGCAAAAATTTTCAGGCTAATGCAAAAGCACATATGCAAATTATTTAAGGTTCTCAAGAAAATGAAATAAAATGGTAGTTTTTTTCAATACAGCTATTATGTACGCCATGTCAATAATTATAGGATTATCCCTCAGTCGGATTAAATCAATTGCAGATTCAATTTTTTTTGGGCAGTATTTATGAATTTAATTGGGGAACCTTTAGAAAGTCATTCTTTCTAAAAAACTTCCATTGAGGCAAGTAACTGTTTTAAACATTTTAACGCAATTATTGTACTCATAAATTTCTAACATAAAGATAATAGTTTTATGGAAATTTTATGAGCACTATTAAAGAACATATTCTCGTGATCGAGGACGAACCCGATATTGCTGAGTTGATTGAATTCAATTTAAAAAACAATAACTACCGCACCTCAATCGCAAATGATGGAGAAACTGGTCTAGAAAGAGCTAGAGAAAATAATCCTGATTTAATTTTACTTGATCTTATGCTGCCAGGAATTCACGGGGTAGATGTATGCCATATTCTCAAATCTGACAGTATAACAAAGGACACAGCTGTTATAATGCTCACTGCTTTGGGGCAGGAAGATAACATTGTGAAAGGATTGGAGGCTGGTGCAGATGATTATATCACTAAACCATTTAGTTTAAAAGTGCTATTAGCACGAATTGAAGCTGTATTGAGAAGAGGAAAACTGTTAGATAATAATAAAAATGAATCATTTAGTATTCATGGTCTTCTAATAAAACCTAAAAAAAGAGAGGTTATTGTTAAAAACAATAAAATAGATTTAACATTTACAGAATTTCAAATTTTACATCTTCTTTGTTTGCACCCAGGGTGGGTCTTCACGCGATATCAAATAATCGATAAAATTCGTGGGGACAACTATCCTGTCACTGATAGATCTATAGATTTTCAAATAGTTGGTTTACGAAAAAAATTAGGTCCTGCTGCAAATCTTTTAGAAACAGTTAGAAGTGTTGGGTATCGTTTCAAGGAGGAAGATTAACAGTCTCTTTTTAAAAACTTATTTCAATTTTTCAAACGATGTCAGTTAAAGAGTTTGAAAAAATTTCACCAGACCTTTAAAATCAATCAATGAAAATGATAAAAACACCCCATTTAAAATTATATGAACAGATGTCAACAAAAGATCTGATTTTATCAAGTATGACTGAGGGCGTGATCGTCTTGGATAAGCATAGTAAGATAGTAATAATTAATGATTCAGCTAAATCATACTTAGGCTTAAGAAATAAATCATACAATGGTAAAAAAATTGAGGAAATTGTTAGGATTCCTAATTTTGTTAGTTTTGTCAAAAAACTAATCAAACAGGATGAAACTTTGGTACAAGAATTAAAAATTAAAAAGAACCCTGATAAGTCCTTCCTTATTAATGGTAATGTTTTAAAGGGAAAAGGGATTGACATTTTAATTGTTATGAATGATATTACTAAGTTAAAACAATTAGAAAAAGTCCGTCAGCAATTTGTGGCAAATGTGAGTCATGAATTAAAAACACCTATAACATCAATCGTTGGATATTTAGAGACTCTAAGGCAAAATAATATTCCATCAAATAAAAAAGATTCATTCTTAAAAAAGGCGCTAAAACATTCTAACAGGTTAAATTCTATAATAGATGACTTATTGTGGTTATCCTTAATTGAATCAAAAGAAGAAGACAAGAATTTCCACCTTTTTAAACAACCAGTTTTTCAGGTTTTGCAAGGAGCCATTGATGATATACAATCTGTAGCAGATAACGATAAAACTAATATAAAGCTTATATGTGATTCCACTATACTAGTGAATGCAGATGCACAACTACTTCGAGAAGCGATAATTAATCTAATAGCTAATGCAGTTAAATATGGAGATCCTCTAGCTGAAATAACTCTAACTGTAGGACAAAACCATAAAACTCGTAGAACCGATATTAATGTACATAACTTTGGAGATCCTATTCCTAAAAAATACAATAAAACAATTTTTCACAGATTCTCTAGAATTGATAAAGGGAGAAGTCGAGAAAAAGGAGGAACAGGACTCGGTTTAGCAATTGTTAAGCATATTATATTCGTTCATGATGGGGATATTACGTTAAAGAGTAACTTAGAAACAGGAACAACTTTTACAATTAGTTTACCATTAATTTAGTTTTAATATTTTGATTTACCTCTATTGCCCTAGAGTAATAATCACCAATGGTACTAAAACAAATACAACCAGTAAGTATATGGGTGGTACAAACTTATTTTTCTCAGATTTTTCCGAAATAATTTCAGCACACCTTAACGGTATCTCCCTCAAAAATGTAATTCCATAAATAACTAAAATTCCAATTATATTAAAAAGCAAGTGACTGATGGCCGCAATTAAAGCTGAAACAGTACCTGTTAAAGCTGCCAAAATACCAGTTATTGTAGTTCCAATATTAGCCCCAAGAGTAAAAGGAAATATTTTTCTCAGTGTAAGCACTCCCGCACCCGCAAGTGGAACAACTAATGATGTTGTAATGGATGAACTTTGTACCATTATAGTAATAATCATACCAAATACGATTGCTCTTATTGCAGTTTTAAAAATATATTGATCAAAAAAAGATTCAATTTTTGCAAGTACTAAACTGCGAAGAAGTTTTACGAGCGAGTATAACATAACAAAAGTTATTAAAACACTTACTACCAAATAAATTATATTATTGTCCAATGTGAATTGTTCAATTATTTTGGACCCTGATTTCACTGCTGCTTTTATTGGACTTTTCTCTTGAAGGACATCTATACTATGCACTTTTCCAAAAACTAAACTTGCAATCCATTCAGCTAAACGTTGAATAAAATGGAATGATCTTTCCAATGGGAAAAGAATTAAAACAGCAAGAATATTAAAGAAATCATGAACTGTAGATGCTGCAAAAGCTCGCTTAAATTCATTACCTTTGTTAATGTGGCCCATTGAAACAATAGTGTTTGTAACAGTTGTACCAATATTTGCTCCCATAACCATGCAAATTGCACTAGATAAAGCTAATGTCCCACTGCTAACCATACCAACAATGAGCGAAGTTGTAGTCGATGAACTTTGAAAAAGCACTGTGGCAAACACTCCAATGAATAAAGCTATGAATGGATCGCTGGTCGCCGAGAAAATTGATTTTGCAGTATCTGCACCCATATTTTTTATTGCAGAGGACATGCCATTAATTCCAACCAAAAACATGTAAAGGGCGCATAAAACACCGGTAGACTTTAGAGATATGCTAATAGATTCTTTTTTCATCATAATATACAATTTAAAAAAAATCAGTTAGAATATAATTAGATTAAAATATTTTAATATTTTCAAAGTAATCTTATCCTTTTTTAAAACTATTTCTAATTAAGACTAACTTAAAATTTATCCATGAGTATTGGGTTTCTGATTAAAATTTCAATTATTAGATTCTAATCATGTTTCATAGGTATTTTTATACTCTCATTTGGATTTCTTACAGCTATGCCTCTGATGGCACTTTTGCTATTCTGAATTTTAAAAACATTGGACTCGACAGTAGCCTAGTTAAAGAACTTTATCAAGGTTTCCAAAATGAATTCTCTAAAATAGAGAATATAAACTTAGTAAAACAAGATCTTATCGAATCACACTATTTTAACGAAAATATAGATCCAGATAATTGTAATGATAGTTGTCAGATCCAAATTGGGAAAGCGGTAGGGGCATCGGAGATTATAAGTGCAATTGTGATTTACAGGTCAAATTTATATACTGCAGTTGCAAGTATATCTAATGTAAAAACAGGACAAATAATCAAGGAAATCACTTTCAATACCAAAAAGATTAATGATCTAACACAATTCGGTATTTATTATTTATCCAGAAAACTAGTGGGCCTCAATGTGCCTGAGAAATTTGATGGAAAAAAGATGTACACAGTCACTATCGAATCTATTATGGTTGATGATAAAGATTTTTTTAGAACATCATTTGGTGAACCCTATCCAATTAATGTAATTGTCACTGAAAATGGAAACTTAATTTGGAAACTTGATTTGGCAAGTGTGAGGGGCTTCAGAACACTGAAAGAAAGTAATATTTTAGCATTTAATATTAGAAATAACTATGAAATTCAAGTCTTTGACATGGGCTTCCCACAAGAATCAATGTATCACCGAATAACGAATAATATAGGAACATGGCCTTTTAAAACATTAAAACATCAACTAGGAGAACATTCATATATAAACTTTAAAACAAATGAGGAAACTGAATTAGCATTCCAACCTAATAAAATCATAAAATCTATTTTGCCAATAGTGGAATAAAATAATTATAAATATCTAGATTGAATATCCATCTTTTAATTAACATAAAATGCTTTTTAAAATAATGATTAAACCTAATTATTTTTTGGATTAATATTATGGAAAAAAATGTTCAAAAAATCAAACATGATTTACCTTTCAGTAAGTAATGGTAGTGAATAAATCTACTCTAACCAATCACGCCAAAAACCTTTCGGGACTTACAATCAATGATTTAAATAAATATCTCCCGGCAATTCTAACGGTTGAAGACATTAAGATGTCCAGAGAAAAAATGGCAGAGGGCCTATACCTAACCAAATGCATAGATGGTTTGAAGCAAATACCTAATAATTCAATAGATTTGATAATAGCAGACCCCCCAGAGGATTTTTCTGAAGATATATATTTAGGAAATGATCCAATGACGCTCCAAGATTATTATAGTTGGAATATTGATTGGCTGAAAGAAAGTCATCGTATTTTAAAAAGTACAGGCGCCATCTACCTTTTAACTAATTGGTATTATTCAAGCATGTATCACAGTTTGTTAAATAATTACTTTAATTTGCAATCTCGAATAACCTGGCATGATCCCAACATGAACCAGAAATCTAAATTACAAACCTGGAGAAATGTTGTTTCAGATATTTGGTTTGCAACGAAATCTGATGACTTTCAATTTAAACAAGAACAAGTAGTTACAAAAACCAATCATAGCACAGATGATCAAGAGGCTTTAGAACCTAATCTATGGACTAATATTCCAAGATCCATCGATGATAAATATGGAAAACCAGTAGAACTTTTTGCTCGAATTTTAAAAGCAAGTAGCTTCAAATTAAATTGGATCCTTGACCCTTTCATGCGCATCGGAAGCGTGGGCTTAGCCTCTAAAAAATATGGTCGCAGATTCATTGGATTTGAAACAAATAAAGATAAACTATTATTAGCGATGAAACGCATAGATCAAGAAAAAAATGATGAAAATATCTGAGAATATAAGATTAGAAATGTACCGATTAATGAAAGCAGGTAAAAAAAATAAAGCAGTAGTACTACGTAACTTACTTGCTAAGTTAAAATATAAAAAAATTGAAAAGGGTATAGAACTATCAAAAGAGGAGGAACTTGATCTGATTAAATCTTTAGCAAAACAACGAAAAGAATCAATCGCCATCTTTAAAAAAGGAAATCGTGAAGATCTAGTTAAAATTGAAAAAAATGAACTTAAAATACTAGAATCATATCTTCCTGAAATGCTTAGTTTTGATGAAACAAAACACATTGTCAAATCAATTATTGAAGAGACTGGGGCCAACGAAATTAAAGATCTAAGTATCGTAATGCCTCAAATCATGAAAAAAACCAATGGGAAAATTGATGGAAAAATAGCAAACCAAATAGCAAAGGAATTGCTCCAATAGATGACATGGTTCATTGATGGATTATCAGTACTCCTATTAATTTTTTTTGGAATCAATGGATTCTCAAGAGGTATCATCGAAGAAATTGGTAGCCTTCTAGGACTAATCTTTTCACTAATTATAGGAATATCTACTAGTGCAAATATTTCTGGTAAAATAGTATCTATCCTACCGTTTGATGCATGGATATGTTTAGTTTTATCATTCACTGGAATATTTTCTATTTCACTGATTTTTTTTAGAATTATCACTAGATCTGTTCATATTGCTTTTTTATCTGAAAACAACAAATTAATAAACAATGTTTTAGGATTTATGTTCGGGTTCCTAAAAGGTTTTTTCGTAATCATTGCTTTTATATGGTTATTAAATATTTTACCGCTAAAAAAATGGACAGACATAATTTCAGAAAATTCAAAAATTGCAAGAACTGGTACTGAAATTCGAACTGCTGTAGTATCTTTTTTTAACTGGGAGGATCCAATTGCACTTGGAGAATCTTACATTATTAATTTGACCCAACCCTAGTGTCTCGAATTCCACAAAACATCATTGACCAAATAAGGGATGTTTCAGATATTGTTGATGTCATATCAAGAGAAATAGAACTGAAAAAAAGAGGATCAAACTATTTTGGTGTATGCCCATTTCACAACGAAAAAACAGCCTCTTTTAGTGTCGCTCCTGCCAAACAAATTTACCACTGCTTTGGATGCGGATGTGGAGGAAATGTTTTCTCTTTTTTAATGGAATACCAGAAAATAAATTTCCCTGAATCAGTTAAGATACTGGCCGATTGGTACAAAATCCCCATAAAAATTGATACTGAAACTGATGTATCAGAAATTTACTCAGTTTTATACAAAATGAATGAAAAAGCATTAAACATATATCAAAAAAATCTATTCCAAGAGAAAGGCCGGCCAGCCCTAAGCTACCTTAAAAATCGCGGTATTAATGAAAGTACTATCAAAAAATTTAGATTAGGGTTTTCTTTTGACAGTTGGAATCAAATTTATAAAGCTGTTAAAACTGCAGGATTTACCAATGAACAAATAGAAAAATCAGGTTTATTTAGCCTTTCGGACAAAGGGGTTTTTGATAGATTCCGCTCCAGAATAATGATCCCTATTTTTCATCAATCAGGAAAAATTATTGGTTTTGGTGGAAGAATAATTGGTAAGGATGATCCAGCTAAGTATCTTAATTCTCCGGAAACAATTCTGTATAAAAAAAGCAATATCTTTTACGGTATACACACATCCAAAGACCATATCAGAAAAGAGGGGTATGTTATTCTAGTTGAGGGCTACATGGATTACCTCCAACTTTATCAAGTAGGTATCAAACCTGTACTGGCTACCTCTGGTACTGCATTTACTTTAAGCCATTCTCGCTTACTATCTGGTATGACCAATAAAATTATTCTTTTGTTTGATGGTGATGAAGCGGGTGCAAAAGCAGCAATTCGATCAGGATGGGAAATACTGAAAAATGGACTTGAGCCATTAATAATTAGGCCCCCAGCTGGCTTAGACCCTGATGATTGGATTCAAAAATCAGGTATAAGTGAGATTAAAAAACACCTAAATAACCCAACATCTTTTATAAATTTTCATTTTGATCATTTCAAAAGTCAATCACTTGAAGGTACCGAGCGAAAACAATATATTCTAGGAATTGTAAAAGAGATTAAAGATATCAGAGATAACATAATACGCAATGATTTGGTACGAATCTTATCACAAAAATTAAAAGTAGAGGAAACTGATTTAATCCAATTAATAAAAAACACCCCATTAAATAGAAATTTTAATAGGTTGAAAAATTCTAATGAAAAAACTTTTAATCTCAGTTTCAATTCAGTTCAAGAGAAAGCTCAAATTGAAATTTTGCAACTAATGGCAAATAATGACCTTGAAATCAGAAACTTTGCTATAAAAGCTTCAATGGAGGTTGATTTTAACCATCCTCTACTAAAAAAACTTGCTAATATCATAAAAGACTCAGATTCAGATATAACTCCTGCTGGTATGATTCAGTATTTTCCAGAAAAAATTGAGCGGGACTCTGTTTCGGAAATTTTATTTGAATCAGATCAAAATATTGATCCAGAACAAATTGTTAAAGATTGTTTATTTACCTTAAAATCTATACCTATTAAAGAAAAAATTCGATCTCTTCGTGCCGAAATTAGAATAAAAGAGTCAAAAGGTCATGATTCTGAACATGAATTAAATGAGGTTATTAAACTACAAAAAGAATTAAATGAGATTTAATCAATTAAAATTCACGTTTTTTTTTGCATCAATTATATCCCTACCAATTTTGTTAAATGCTGCAAATGAAGTCCAGCTCATTACAACACACAAAAAGAGTAATGGAACACTTCTTCGAATTGTTACCAAAAACAAAATAAAAGACCTTTCAAGTTTGGCAGGATGGATTGGAAATGAAAATTGGTTTTATGTAACTATTAATAACTCAAGTCTTGGTGATAATTTAAGCGGTATGATTGAATATAGTGATCCTGTCACGAGCTTGGAGGTTTCAGAAAACAGAGAGTCTGTCCAACTAGGATTTTTATTTGAGAGAGATTTAGAAGACTTTGAAATTTTTCATTCCGAGGCCAGTAGAGTAATTTTAGTACAAATTTGGGAATCTGTAGGAGACAGTATCCGCTCCGAAGTACAATTATCCGAAAATAAAAATGATAATCGAGTTTTTTCTCTACCAAAGAAAGAATCTAAGGGTTCTCCTTTTTACGATTCTTTTATTTATGCAAGAGACAAATACGGTCCTGAAAAATATTTTGTATGGTATAATGATTGGTATAGTACTGAAGACGTTATCGGAGATGACGAACAAACTGAGCCCATGCCAGTGAAAGTAAAAAAGGTTGAGAAAGAGCTTATTGGTCCCCGTCTCACAAATGAAAAAAATAATATTTCTCAAACGACACTAAAACAAAAATCAAAAATAAGGTTAAATAATATCCTTGAAAGAGGTATGCTGCATCAGGGCATAAATCGACCTAATGATATTAAAAAACTTCAAGAAGCATTACTCTTGTTGGGATATGACCTTGGAAAGAAAGGACCTAATGCTAATGGAATTGATGGTAACTTTGGATCAATTACCGAAGATGCAGTGATGGAATTCCAGACAGATATGGGATATGCTAACGAAAACATTGATGGTATTGTAGGGCTTTATACTTTAAATGGCTTAATAAGCGAACTAAAACGATTGGGAGTTGAAACTGTGGGTGAGCAGTCATACACAGTTGCACCAAAGGCTTTATCAAGATTCAATAATTTAGAAAGTGACTTTAGAGAACCTCAAGCCCAAGAAAGAAGAAAATCATATAAACAACCAAAATTGACATTAGATATACCACCCCGTAAAGCTAGTGAGTCATACATAAAAATCAACAGTAATCTTGATGGAGCAAAAGTATATGTTGACGGATCATACATTGGAAAAACACCAATCGTAAGAAAACTTTCTGTTAGACCTGGTTGGCATCGAATAAGAATGGTAAACCCCTTTGGCCCTCCTCCTCAATTCGTAATCCCAATACCAGATTATCATGATATATTTGTAAGTGAGGGTCGAACCCAAACAATTCGCTTTAAACTATTTTCTGCAGTCCCTGATTCAACTATTTAAAATGTTAATTAAATTCCGAGCTAGAGCCATAGCTGGTATACTGGTTGGGATAGTTAGTTTTTCAACCGCCCAAATAAATGAACAAAAACCCTTCTTAGAAAAACTAATTATAAAAGAAATAGATAATGGCCTAAATATTACATTTAACTTTTCTGACGTTATAGAAACTAATGATATATCTGGATGGATAGACCGAAATAAATGGCTGACATTAAACCTTTACAATATTGATCAACCACGGAAAGATTTTTTTTCAAAATTTATAATCTACCCAATCCAAGAGATAAGGCAATCAAAATCCATGGATGCTGTTCAAGTTTCCATACATCTTACCAAAACAATTAAATCATTTGATGTAATTCGCCATTTAAATAGTTCAGAAGTATTGATAAGCGTACAATACGATGACGGTAACTATGATGGGGAAACTATGGACATAAAACAGTCATTTATTTTCCCGGATAAAAAAGGGGGGCAAAAAAAACAACATCCTCAATCTTGGAAAGATCAAAGAATTAGAACTTCAATTCGTATATTATGTGATACCCCAGGACTTCCAATATATGTCGATGATAAAATGGTTGGCCATTCACCTCTAGATCATGGTATTGATGTTTTACCCGGTTGGCATAAAGTAGGTTATTTCCCTGAAGACCCAACGAAAATGAGCAGAATACGTTCACCAAAGGAGAAACTTGTAAACGATATAATGCGAATGGGTCTAATGGATGTTTTTGTTGAAGAGGGCGATGAGACAACCGTTGTTTTAAATTATCAATCATTAGATGATGATGTTTTCAACTATAATGAAAAAATTCGTTCTAACTCATTTATCGGATTTGGAACTTTTTTCCTAGCAATTTTGCTCCTGAGTTGGGGGATGGCATAATTAATTCATTTAATTGTAAGATTCTAAGATTGATTTCTTATGCATCATTTATATCTTTAATATTTTCGAAAGAAAAAAATTTTATATCTGGAATTGTTACAAACCAAGATGGAAATAGATTAAAAAAAGTTCCTGTAATACTTATGACACCCAACCAAGAAATAATCAAAAGTGTAAAAACAAATAGAAAAGGTGAATTTGTTTTTAAAAAGGTAGATCCAGGATCTTTTACCATACAAGCTAAACATAAAATTCTCGGAACTGGTATCGCAGATATTGTTTTAAAAAATAAAAACTTACAATTAAAACTGACAATCCCTTCAAAACAAGTGTCTGCACTAACTAAAAAAAGTACTGAAAAAATCTTTCATCAAAATCCTGGTACTAAGTTTTTTCAGTATTGGAATCCTTATAGAAGATCGTTATCAATTGAGGGAAACCCTCAAACTTTTTACGGGAAACCTTATTTTGAAGTGAAATATAACAAATATAAACTTATTAAAAGTGTGAAAGAGTATGATGCCGAAAATAATCCGATACAGACATGGAATCTAAAGTGGACTCGAAGCGGTAACCGTTCTGAATATAATGTGGAATTTCATAAAAGGGGTTCCATTTCTAGACTTGATGAAAAATTATTTTCAAATCAACTAAGTGAAGTCAGACCGGGGTGGGTAGCCACATATAAAAGTAGAAAGGATGGTAGACCAAAAGAGATTTTTGTCACAGATGATATAGGAGTACATTTCTATACATATAAGTTCACTTACGCTTCGCAAGTAGATTCAAATATCGTAATGGAAATAATTGAATCTTCATATTTTCGATCTGATGATACTTTTGAAGGTCGCCATTTAGTTTTTATGGAAGGAGGAGAGTGGTTAAGAATGATTCAATACTATGACAAAAAAAATAAGAGCGCGTTTACATTAGAGTATATTTATGATATTGAAAAAGAAGAGACTATTGAGATTCAACTAGATAAAGATGGGAAAGAAGTTTCCAGAAAGATAATTCCTTTTCTGGAACCAGATCAATTTGCTTACTCTCTAGAGTGGGCCGGCAGACAAATTATAGTTCATGAATTAGAAAATACAATGAGCAATGAAGGCTTATTTTCCACCTCTAAAAATAAATTGGAGCAGCAGTACATGTCGTTCGAGTTTTTATACCCATTTTATCGTGATGAAATCCTAGACGAATACCCAACTAGATTTTTTGGAACTTGGGTTGTGGGAACAAAGAATGTTATACATTTTGGTTCAACTGGATTTGGTACAGAAATACTTTGGGTTAATCATTACTCAAAAGACCCACTAAAAAATCTTCAAACACTTGGGTTCTTTGGAATTGCACGATCTGATATGAGTCCTCTTCTATTTTTCCTTCCCGACCTATATAAACTTGAGTATAAATACGGCTTAGGAATATTTACAGAGGGATATGGTCTAAATATAGGATTTTCTTTTACTCCTTTGATTAATATTGTTGATTTAAAACTTGTTCCAATATCAACAAAAATAGGTGTTGTGGGAAATGCTGTTTTAGCAAAGGGGGTATTAGAAAATATCGACTATACTTATTGGGCTACAATAGGTTTAAATATTTCTTGGCCTACTCCAAATAGATAGGGTAAAATTTTATTTTTCCCAGCCCTCTTTTTTAATAATCTTTTCAAGTAATACAGTATTTGGATGTTCCTTATCAATTATTTTATGAGCTTCCAGATATTTTAATGCTTGATATATTTGTTTTGCATCTTTTTTATTTCCTTCGGGATATTTCTGTATACTCATTATTATCTTTTCTGATAATCCGTGTGCAGTAAATTTGACTTCATCATCATCCTCATAGCAGAGAGCTTCCATAAGGAGAAGTAATTTCTTGACACCATCTTCATTCTGCGTTTTATTAAGAATAGATTCTGCTATTTCTGTACGTTTTTTATAAGTTGCAGTTGATGACAACGCCCCATCTGTGCCGCCCTCTATCGGTCTTTTTCGCAATTCACGATACCAAATATTGCGAAATTGCACTGGATTTCCATGATCTTGAAGCTTTAACGGGCCAACAATTGGAAAAACTCTTGATTGAGAACGATTTTTGTGCAGACCACCGCCTTCTAATGGAGTGTTGTCTTGTACTACAACTCCATTAAGTAAAACAGTTAAGGAGCCTTCATCTAAAATCATTCCATTTTTATGTACTGGTCGACGGAATATAATATCATAGGTTTGCCATTCTCCTGGAGCTTTAAGCGCATTAACCATAGGGGGCATTACGCCATAAACAGAACCTGCGAATCCATCAGGGTATGTCGGATTATTATAATTATCAAGAATTTGCACCTCGGTTTCGCCCATAAGAAAGACTCCGCTATTCCCTCTTCCTTGACCGCTTCCGACTATTTTCATAGGTGCTGACCATTCTATGTGCAGTTGACAATCTGCGAATTTAGCTTTTGATATTAAACTGCCTGCTCCTTTTACGGATATTAATCTTTGATTCCTAACTATCCAATTTTTTTTCCTTCTTGGATTCTCATGTTCCCAATTTTTTAAAAAAGATTTTTTGGTGCCATCAAATAATATTTTAGCATCTGAGGGAGGATTTCCAATAAAAGAACCAGGTTTAACTTCCATTGGTTGAGGTCGGTTATTATCATGCACAGCCCAAGGATGTGTTTCATCAGGAGGGTCACCATAAAATTGGGCTGAAATATCTGAAAAGATAGAAACGAAAACTAGAATAGGGGTAACAAAAACGTTCATTGATTTAGGATCCATTAATTTTTTACTATGATATTAGCCATTTAAGTTTTTGGAAAAAAGTTCTTCAGTCTTAATTAATCATTTTCTACGATGAGAACAGATTGAGCGTTTTATTATAGTTAACCCTCCGAGTGCATTGAGGTTTGTCAAATTCAGCATTATTAACTTTTCCCGAAACTGGATAAAAGTCCAAGTCAATTTTATTAGATCTTAAAACTGATAATGCTGAATTTATACTGTTTTTCTCAAAATTAAGCCATTTGTCTAAATTCTCATTATGTAAAATAACAGGCATACGATTGTGGATATGTGAAACTTTTTGAATAGGAGAAGTCGTGATAATTGTATAACTATTCATTGATTTACCGGATGAATTTATTTTGCTTGACCAAAGTCCAGCCATTGGTAAAACTCTTCCATGTGGATGAAAAATATAATGTGGTCTTTTCAAATTTCCAGATTTTTTCCATTCAAAATATCCATCGGTGATTACCACACATCTTTTTTTTGATACTAGGTTTTGAAAAGAAGGTTTCTCTAAAAGGGTTTCTGATCGAGCGTTAAAAAAATTTTGGCCCATTATTTTGTCTTTTGACCAAGATGGCTCGAGCCCCCATTTCATTTCCTTGACAATTCTTTTTTTTTTATTCCAAATTAAAATAGGACTGTTTTGGCCCGGGGAAATATTATACCTTGGTGAAAAAACGCCAGAATTATTCCATTCATCGATAAACAATTCTTTAATAATTTTTTCTGGATTTAGAATTAATGACTTACGACCGCACATTTAATTATAATTTTTAATATATTCTTCTCTATACAAAAAGAGTTTGGTAATATTTAATTAACAAAAATTAAATAATTTTGTGAATATGAAGAAATTAGTTTTACTACGTCATGGAGAAAGCGAATGGAACCTGCAAAATCGATTTACAGGATGGACTGATGTAGGTCTTACTGAAAAAGGTCGATCCGAAGCGGGTTTTTCGGGAGAATTATTAAAAAATGAGGGTTTTGATTTTGATGTTGTACATGCTTCAATATTGCAACGTGCAATCCTAACAATGGAGATATGTTTGAAAAAAATGGGTATTACAGATATTACTATCAACAACGATTGGCGACTAAATGAAAGACATTATGGATCTCTCCAAGGACTAAATAAGGCAGAGACTGCAAATAAATATGGGGATGAGCAAGTTCTAATATGGCGTAGAAGTTATACAATCAGACCGCCTGAATTATCTCCAGATGATTCACGGCATCCAAAATTTGATCCAAAGTATGAAGGCATCGATAAAAAAATGTTGCCCTCATCAGAGTGCTTAAAAGATACCGTTGATCGTTTCCTTCCTTATTGGAAAGATTCAATTAAACCTGATTTAAAATCAGGCAAACGTGTTCTAATTGTTGCACATGGAAACTCACTCAGAGCCTTAGTAAAGCACCTTGATAATATATCCGATGATGAAATATTAAAATATAATATACCAACGGGTACTCCCCTAATTTATGAGCTAGATGATAATTTAGTACCCACGAAAAATTATTTTCTTGGTGACCAAGAAAAAATAAAAGCTGCAATGTCAGCCGTGGCATCTCAAGGAAAGGCAAAATAACTTATTTGAAAATTTGATTTAATTGGCCAGATAGTCGAGCCCCACCTTGTAGAAGCCTCATTTCTAACAAAGTTTTATTTTTATATAAATAGTCCCAGGTTAAGTTTTCTCCTTTAAAGTCATAACACTGGACTCTATATTTTTTTGATTCTTCAATATAGTCAAAAACCGTATTTCTTTGCCAGTCCGTTATGGTTTCATAATTTACATCCAATAATAAATAATTTGCATATTCTGAATAACTCAATTTCTGAAGCTCAAATAATTTTGTATCCCAAACTGAGTGTAAATTTGTTTGCTCACCAAACCACTTTACCTTTACAGAATTTCCTCCTCGATCTTTTCCATTACCAACATGTAATGGCTGATGAAGATCTTGAATCAAATGAATCATAAATTTTAGTGCGATTTTTTTTTCTTCTACATCTGAATTTTTATTTTTAAGAACTTTACTAAACTCATTTATTTTTTCAACTGCCTTGCCAGCATGTTTCCCTTTTTCATACTTCTCATCATCTGGGATGGTACAATAGTGCCAATCCGATGCATGTCTCCATTTAGGGTCTGATCTTATTTCATCTGCCCAATTACTAATTCTGGATATATCATGATGTCCTAAAAGTTTTTTAATTTCTGTTTTTGCACTTTCGCTGAGGTAATTCTCAGCAACCATGCCAATTATTCTATGTCCTGTTTTACCCCAACCAAAAATAGATTCGATAAAAATCAGTGCGACAATTATAAATTTAAAGTTCATTCTATTAATTTAGATTTTTTTTGCAAACAGATTATTGATTTAATGGCACAAAACCTAAAATCATCCTTGGATACTTATCCGTTGCGATTAAAAACCCCTGCCTATCAAGACGCACAACCCCTTCCCAATTTCTTGATAGCTTAGAATTAATTGCAATTTGAATAGGAGCTCTTTCTGTTAATTCTATTGAGCTATTATTTATTTTAAACTCTGTAAGACGCTCTATACTCCTGATATCAGTTTCAATACCCTTTGTTTGATAATCAGGTAATAAAAAATCCTCAGCGGGCTTAAGTCGCTCCAAATCTCCTTCCCATAAATAGTTTATGCCCCAGTAGGTATTATTTTCATCCAATTTTGTAACATCATTTATACGATATTCAATGTTTGGATGACTAATTTTTTTTATTTTCTGATCATTTATAGATATTGAATATTGCCATGCATTAGACCTGAGGTTTCTACCATTTGCCTCAAAAATAACAATTGCTTCATCATTCTGAATTAATAAGGATTCAAAAGTAAAATTATCAATTTGTACTGGAATTGGTAGCTCAATTATGTTTTTCTCAGGGATATTAATTTTATTTGTTTCTAGATTTATATTACCCCAAATAAAATAACCAGCCATTAAATTATCTTTTTTTGCTTCAATAGTTAACGCCACAATCTCATTGTGAAAGACAATGGATTCAAAGCCCTCAAAACCAGGAATTATCTTGGAATAATCAACTGTCTTAAATATCATTTTATCAGGATTTATTGGGTTTGGTTTTTCAATAGTTAAATACTCCCAAATTTTTCTCTTTGGGATCGAATAAACGTAACCACCAAGATTCTCCGGAAGTAAAATTAGCTTATCTTGATACCAATCCATGCCTGATATTTCTTCTTCTTCATTAGTTATATGACCAAATAATTTGATTTCTCTTATAGATACTTCATCACATAAAATTATAGAAAAGTAAAATATAATAATAAAATTTTTCATTTATTAATTTGTGAAATAATATTTCATATTATTTCAACCATTGACTATGATTGACTATTGTTTGAGATAATATACAAATATTCGTACGAGTATATACCTGTATTGTGTCCATCTGCCCAAAATGGTCGTATAGCATAATATCCAACCGGTTGTATACCGCTTATTTGATAACTGGAATCATTTAAATCTTTAGTAGGGCCTTTATATACATTACCAAAAACATCTGTTTCTCCTGCGCACGTTGCGCATGGGCATCTTTGCCTTAAAACTTTAAGGGGTAGTGCGTGCTCAGATCCGTCGCTCCATTGAAGTAAGATTAAATCATTAACTACCTCATGATTTATTAATTGGAGATTTGACATTATTTAATTAAAACTAGTTTTGTTGTTTGAATATAGTGATCAAAATGAAGAACAACAAAATACAGTCCACTAGAAAAACCACGAGCATTCCAAATTATTTTATGATCTCCCTTAACAAAATCCTGATTTATTAGTGTCTCAATTAATCTGCCTCTAATATCAATTATATCTATTTTTAATTTTCCATTACTTTTTAGCGAAAAATCAATTGTTGTAGTTGGATTAAATGGGTTTGGATATGCTGGATAAAGAAAAGAAGTATTGAAAGATTCAGATTCTATATTTGTTTTTAAAATTGGTGTTGCTAGAGATACAAAATTAAATACCCCATTATTTACATTTATCATGTGTGGAGGAAAATAAAAAGCAGGTTTTAAAAATGAAGTTTGAAATAACCCTGATAAAGTAGAATCACTAGTGTGATCTATTTCTATCTGCCCAGAATAACCAAGGTAAAAATTGCTCGAAAATTCTTGGAAAAAATCTTCGAATAAAGTGTCCAGACTTGATATGTCGTTAATTAAGGAATCCGTAAATACAGAAAATAGATCTGAAACAAAAATAGAGTCAATGTTAGGAACAAGGACTAAAATGCTTTCTAAGGTTAACGGATTATTTTGATCTCCCTCCCCAGGGATATCCCAAGTCCTTGGTTGTACAGGAAAAACTGTATCCTGAAGTATACAAAGAAAAAGGTCAAATTTATTTTCACCTTGGTCCGAGATTGCCCCAATTAAAACCAAAGAAGAATCAGTGCCCATCTGATTAAGAGCAAAACTTGTAAATACAGAATCAGCAGAAATAGTATTGAATGAACCACTTATAGTACCTGTATATTCAAAACTAACACTACCCTGAAATAATGCTTGTGCTAAACTAATAGATGGAAAAAGTAGTTTTATAAATTTTATAAAAAAATTATTTTTAATAATATGACCTTTATTCAAAAAAAACTTGCCTACAAAACTAATACGTTCCACCAATAGGATGCATTTTATTCATAATTTTTGTAATTATGGATAAATATTTTAAACTTTACAAATGCAAGAACCTGATTTTATTATAGCTTCTGACAATACTATTTTAGTCAAATTTGGAGAAAAGATATCAAATAGAATACGGAAGCGCGTACTCTCATTCTGTCAACATCTTATCAAATATCCACTTCCATTCGTTGTCGGATTATCACCAGGTTATAGTTCCATACTCATAAGAATAAAAAATGACTGTATAATTAATAATTGTAAAACAGAGATAAAGTTAGCGCTTAAATCAAAACTCAAAAATTTGGATTATAAGCCAGATTTAATAGAGATTCCAGTTTGTTATGATTATAACTTAAGTCCTGATATAGATAGGGTTAAGAAGATAACTAAATTAGATAAAGAAAAAATTATTTCATTACACAGTTCTAATGATTACATTGTCTATTTTATAGGATTTTCACCTCATTTCCCTTACTTAGGTGGAATGACAGAGGCTCTCATAACTCCCAGGCTAGATTCCCCTAGAACTAAAGTCCCTTCTGGCTCTGTTGGTATTGCTGATGATCAAACTGGGATATACCCCTTATCTACTCCTGGGGGATGGAATATTATTGGCAGAACTCCTTTGAATCTTTTAGAAGAAAATAATTCAGAAAAAAGTATAATAAAAATGGGTGATATTGTACGATTTGTACCCATAAAATTTGATGAATATGAAAACATAAAAAGAAATCAATAATGAGCATATATGTTATCAATTCTGGCGTTCAAACAACTATACAAGATCTTGGTCGGAGAAACAAAGCTCATCTAGGAATTTCTGCAGCAGGAGCAGCGGATGCTTATTCTATGAAAATTGCTAACATAATTGTGGGTAATAATATAGGACAACCTATTTTGGAGATGACTCTGTTTGGTGGTGAATATAAATTTCAAAAAGATGCAATTATAGCATTTGCTGGGAGTATTTTTAAAGTAAGTATAGATGGAGAAAGCATTGAGTTTTATAAATCATATAAAATAAAAAATGGATGTACAATCAAAATAGGTCCGACCATTGAAGGGGCTAGGTGCTATCTTGCGGTCCGAGGAGGTTTAAAAGTACCTTCATCAATGAATAGTCATTCAACTCATATTCTTTCAGGCATTGGAGGACACAAGGGAAGAGCTCTAAAGAAAGGAGATGAAATTAATATTTTTGATTTAGAGGATGATTTTGCACCAAAAAAAAATTTTAGGTCTCCACCAAAAATAAAAAGAGATACTATTAGAATTACGGAGGGCATACAACATAATTTTTTCAGCAAACTAATGAAAAATAATTTTTTAAAAAATGAATTTAAAGTTTCAACTCAATTTGATCGGATGGGTATACACCTGCAAGGCCCAAAGATTATTCCAATTGAAAAAAATGATATAATTACAGAAGGTATTCCACTTGGTGGTGTGCAGATACCTGGAAATGGTAACCCTATTATTTCATTTGTAGATCATCAAACAACGGGTGGTTATCCAAAAATTGCGAACGTTATCACAGCTGACTTGTGTAAAGTCGGACAACTTAAACCTGACGACCAATTACAATTTGAGATGGTAACAATCAAAGAAGCTGAATATTTAAGACTTTTTCAAGAAAAGTACTTATCAGATTTACAAAAACTTCAATAATGATATGGATTTAAATTGCGATATGGGCGAGTACCTTGAATTAATTCAAAATGGTACTTATGAAAGTCTTATGAATTACGTAACATCAATAAATATAGCTTGTGGAGGACACGCTGGTGATGAGAGAATAATGGAGGAAACAATTAGTATCGCAAGAGAAAAGGGTATAAGGATTGGAGCTCATCCTAGTTATCCAGATTTGGAAAATTTTGGTCGTTTAGATATGGATATGGACCATTTTAAACTTAAGGACAGCATCTTCCATCAAATTAATCTACTTATCCAGATTGCACGAGAACAAGATATAATTCTATCCCACGTTAAAGCACATGGAGCACTATACAATCGTGCGGCAAATGATCCAGAAATTGCTAAAATTTTAGGAGAAGCTATTCTTGATTCAAACCCTAAATTATTTTCAGTTGGTTTAGCAGGATCAAGAATGTTAGAAATACATGAAAAGATGGGACTAAAAACTATACCAGAAGCATTTGCAGATCGCATATATGAGCCTGATGGAAAGCTTAGAAATAGGAAATTAGAAAATTCAATTATAAGCAATCCCCAAGAGGCGGCAAAACAGGCGGTTCTACTTTCAAATGGAAAAGTAATGACAATCAATAATCAAGAGATCAAAATTAAAGCTCGAACTATTTGTATCCATAGCGACCATTACAACGCACTTAAAATTGCAAAAGAGGTGAGCATCGCGTTGAATTGTCAATTTGGAATAAATTCACAAAATTAATTTTATTCAAAACTATCTTAATAATGACAATAAATACGTTAACTGTTGAACAAAATAAATTATTAAAAATGTATAATAATCGATTTATCGTAAAAAGTATATCAATAGCCAAGCTACCAATGGCTTTTTTTGCAGGTTTAAAAATTGAGTATATCAATGAATATAAATCCATAACTAGCGTTAAATTTGGATACTTAACAAAAAATCCATATCGATCCACATATTTTGCTGTGCTTAGTATGGCCGCAGAACTAAGTACTGGTTTATTGGCCAACCTTTATGTTACGGGAATTAAACCCAGTATTGCTTTAATCGTCACAAAATTGAATGCTAGTTTTATAAAAAAAGCAATTGGAACTACCACTTTTGTTTGTGAGGATGGCCAAAAATTTCAGGAAGCTATTGAAATATTGCTTACACAAAGAAGCCCAGCCGAGGTGAAATCCAAGTCTACTGGTCTAAATGAAAGCGGAGAAATTATCGCTGAGTTTGAAATTTATTGGTCTTTTAAGCAACGACAACATTAAAATATGAAAAAAGCAGTTATTCTTTTCTCTGGTGGACTGGACTCAACAACCTGTCTAGCTATCGCAAAAAAGCAATTATTTGCTCCTTTTGCATTAACCATTAATTATGGACAGCGTCACGATATCGAAATTAAACAAGCATTAAAAACAGTAAAATCGTTAAAAATAATAGACCATTCTATCATTGATGTCGATTTAGCTCAGTTTGGAGGATCTGCCCTCACTGATGATGTGCCTGTGCCAAAGAATGAACTAACTCCAGCCAATGATATACCCGTAACCTATGTGCCAGCTAGAAATACTGTTTTTCTTTCGCTTGCTTTAGCTTGGGCCGAAACCCTAAACGCTAGTGACATATTTATTGGGGTCAATGCCATGGATTATAGCGGTTATCCAGATTGCAGACCAGAATATATTAAAGCATTTGAGAGATTAGCAAACCTAGGTACAAAAATGGGTGTGTCTAAAAATAAATTTCAAATACATACACCACTAATTAAAATGAGTAAATCTGAGATTATTCAAACTGGAATCGGCCTTGGAGTTGATTATGGACAAACCTCAAGCTGTTATGATCCCCATGAAAATGGAGATCCTTGTGGATATTGCGATGCCTGCCTTTTGAGAAAAAAAGGCTTCAGAGAAGCTGGGATAAATGATCCCTTATTTTACAGATCATGAAAATTTATAAGATAAAAGAAATCTATCTGACTTTACAAGGAGAAGGTTTCTTCACTGGTCGACCAGCGGTATTTGTCAGGTTTTCTGGATGCAATTTGTGGACTGGTCATGAGAAAGATCGTGAAAGTGCTATTTGTTACTGGTGCGATACTAATTTTATTGGCTTAGATGGTCCTTGTGGTGGAAAATATAATATACATCAAATTACAAATATTATAATCAACCTATGGGAAGAAAATGAAAGTTTTAAACCATATGTCGTATTTACTGGCGGGGAACCATTATTACAACTAGATGAAGAATTAATTAATTATTTAAGTAATTCTGGCTTTAAAGTTGGGGTTGAAACCAATGGAACAATACCACCTCCAAATGGAATTGATTGGATTTGTGTAAGTCCTAAAGCGAATACTAATTGTGTAATAAAAAAGGGAAACGAACTAAAACTGGTTTTCCCACAATGTGGAATAAATCCCAGAAATTATGAAAAACTAGAATTTGATCACTTTTTTTTACAACCAATGGACGGCGAAAAGCAAGACGAGAATATTCAAAGATCTAAAGATTATATATTGAGAAACCCAAAGTGGAAAATAAGTTTACAGACTCACAAAATTATTGGAATACCTTAAATTTAGATATGGAAATTTTTAAAATTTTTTCAATTGAAGCAGCAAGATCACTTCCGAACCTTCCTGATAAGCACCCCTGTAAAAATATTCACGGTCACTCATTTAAAATCATTATTTCCGTCAAAGGTGATATCGATAAAAAAACAGGATTCGTAATGGATTTCAATGATATCGATATTGCGTTTGAACCTATTTTAAAAATGATTGACCACAGCTATCTCAATAATTTGAAAGGACTTGAGAATCCTTCTAGTGAAAATCTTAGCAGATGGATCTGGAAGAAATTAATCAAAAGTCTTCCTAGCTTATCAAAGATAGAAATTCGCGAAACTGAATCAACAGGTTGTGTATATAAAGGTTTATGATATGCCAAAAGCTTCCGGTAAAAAATTTGACTTTTTAGATGAATCTCATATTGATCCCAAGCTTTTAGAATTATTCGACTTTAAGAGTCCGGATCAATATATAAAAACAGAAACTTATGAGTTTAGTGCGGTTTGTCCTTTTAGCGGTCTACCAGACCTAGCCTATGTAAAGATTGAATATTATCCCCAAGGATTTAAATGCATTGAGCTTAAATCATTAAAATATTATTTTGTAAGTTACCGTAATGTTGGTATCTACCAGGAAGCCGCAACCAAACGAATTTATAATGATCTTAGAAATGCTTTAAAGACGAAATCAATTAAAGTAACCACTATATATAATATACGAGGAGGCTTTAAGACCACCTGTGAAGAGGGTTCAATTAATTAAAATAAGGTTTCATTAATTGCTTATAAAATCCATTTCGGAGACAAAAAAAACCATTCTTTTTGGCAAACCTTATTAATTGTTAATGTAAAATACTAAAAGACCCTAATTTTTAAAAAAAATAAACAATCAGCTTAAATCATGTCAACTAACCTTATTACAAAATCCTTATCACGAAAATGGTACACCGACAAAAAAATTTATGATAAAGAAACTGATAGAATTTTTTTCAATTCTTGGTTATTAATTTGCTCGGAATCTAAAATCGCAAAGCCAGGAGAGACACTGTTCATTGAAATAATGAATCAACCTTTAATTTTTATTAGACAAAAAGATCATAGTATTAAAGTTTTTTATAACATATGTAGTCACCGAGGCGGATCAATTAAAGAAGAGAATAGATGCGTTAGTTATTTACAATGCACCTATCATGGTTGGATCTATAATTTGAACGGGGAACTAAAAAAAACTAGAGGGTTTAATTCATCCCAGCTCAACTTTAACGACTTAAAACTTAAAGAAATTTATTCCAGAGTTTGGAAGGGGCTATTATTTATAAATTTTTCAAGCACCACAGATATCTTTGAAAAGACATTTAATAAGATTGAAAAAGTAATTAGCCCTTACAATATTGATAATTTCATTTTTTACAAAAGAATATCATATGATATTAAATGCAATTGGAAAGTATATTTAGACAATTACTTAGAAGGCCTCCATATCCCAATTGTTCATCCAAAATTAAACCAAGTATTAAACTATAAGTCTTATAAAACTGAAATTTTTAATAATTTTTCAGTACAGTCGGGGAAAATTGCAAATCAGAATTCACCCTATTTAAGCAACTCAAATAGCTGCGCCTACTATGTAGCAATTTATCCAAACTTTTTATTTAACCTTGCTCCTGGTAGGCTCCAAACTAATATCATAGAGCCCGTTAATGAGAAAGAATGTATTGTGCACTTCGATTATTACTTTGATTCGATTGAAAAATCTATAATTAATGAGGATATTACATTTAGTGATAAAGTCCAAAAAGAAGATATATTTATTTGTGAAAAGATACAAAAAAACCTGTCTTCACGGGGATTTGATAAAGGTATTTTATCAGGTGATCATGAACTTGGAGTTAAACATTTTCAAGCCTTCGTTAGAAAGTCATTAAAATAATGTCTGTTGTTTGTCAGATTGGCGGAGGTATGATTGGTAAAATCATGGCACTTGATATTTCAAAAAGGCATGAACTCCATTTAGCTGATTTAAACGAGAATGTTTTAAGAAATATAAAAAAAACAAACCCATCAATAATCACTAAACATATTGACGCCAATGATTTAAATAAATTAGAGGAATTTATTGCACCTGCTGATATCGTTTTATTATCAGTCCCTGGATATCTAGGTTATAATTTGCTAAAAAATATTATATCCCTAAAAAAAAATATTCTAGATATCTCATTTTCTCCAAATGATCCAATTAAACTTGATGAATATGCAAAAAAAAATAATGTTACCGTTGTTTTTGATTCTGGCCTTGCACCTGGAATCCCTAATTTTTTACTAGGAAGTCTTGATTTTTCGGAAGAAATAAAGGAGTTCAACTATTTTGTGGGTGGATTGCCCAAAAACCCTCTCCCCCCCTACAATTATAAAGCACCGTTTTCTCCTATCGATGTTTTAGAAGAATATACTCGACCTGCAAGAGTTATCGAAAATGGTGAATTAATAATTAAACCAGCTTTGTCGGAAGTAGAAAAAAAATATTACAGCCAATCTGGTTTACTGGAGGCATTTAATACAGACGGATTGAGGTCGCTACTAACAACTATGAGCCATATTCCAAATATGTTTGAAAAAACTTTAAGATACCCCGGACATGCAAAATTAATTAATAATGAATTAGAAACTGGAAAAATAAACCCATCTGACACCAAAAATCTCAATGAGTTATTCGACAAATGGAAGCTAGATCCCTTTGAAACAGAATTCACAATACTTGACATCAATATCAAAACTAAATCAAATAATTATAACTTTTTTTTATATGATGAAACTGATTTAAAAAATAATAATACATCAATGTCTCGGACAACTGGACTTACAGCTAGCGCAACCATTGATATAATTATTGATGGGATGTTTAACGAAAAAGGTGTATTTCCTCCAGAGGTATTAGGATCATTTCCTGGAGTATTTGACTCTATCAAAACACATTTAAAAAGAAAAGGCGTTTTCTTAAGAAAGATGAATTATTAACATCTTAAGTAATTTCCAATCAGGTTTTTTTTATATAATTTTGTTCAATAAATTCGACTTCTAAAATAATCTTACATTTGAATATCTGATCCGGTAGCTCAGTTGGTAGAGCAGTGGCCTTTTAAGCCATTGGTCGTGAGTTCGAGTCTCACCCGGATCACTGGAGAGAAATACCATACACCTCTCAATAAAAGCCCTGTCATTCGATGGGGCTTTTTGTTTCATTTTTAATCAAAACTATTCAAATGATATGCTAAAGTGGTACACA
>CENX01116183.1_pt1 | contig 133188 bp, 132 predicted proteins | sample 361321 | NCBI WGS metagenome assembly CENX01 (sample SAMEA2619678, study PRJEB7988) | marine metagenome | isolation source: saline water (ENVO:00002010), including | reverse complement strand
TATTGGATAGTTCCGTCAAGTCTTGGATCTCTATCATCTTCAAAAGAGTCCTCGCGATATTCAGCACCAAGAGCTATAGATGTATATCCACCAGGACTTTTAATAAAATCAACATTATTAAATCTAAAATCGATACTATTTAGTTTTCTTTTACCTTTCCTGTAAACATCAATGATTGCATCCTGAACTGCGCCATCGATATTTGGTGTTCCATCTTGACTTGTAAGAAGATATTTATCGAAGTCTCCACCGCCGTTAAATGGATTATAAGCCTCAGGAGTAGAAATTGATAAAGCTTGCTCCATTAAAGAGTTAGATAATCTATTACTTGTAACATCATCAGATGAAGCTTCAGAAATAAATCCAGCAATTTCCCAATCCCAATTCTGCAACGACCCCCTAAAACCTTGCAATATTCTATAAGTATCTTTTTCAACATTTATCTTTCTTGGCCCTATATCTACATAGCGATAGTTGTCTATAATTATAGATAACCCTTCTTCAGGAATTCCAGGGGAATCACTCTCGTTTAAACGATTAGTATTTACAGTACCATCAGCAAATACTTTAGCACCGAAAGGATTCCAATAATTACTTGGAGGAACTATCAACCTAGACGAGGAAAATGTTGCTGAAGGACTATTATTTTGTTTTGTTTTAGAACTGTAAAAAGAAAATTCTGTAAAACTTTCAACACCATTTTTAAATTCATGCGAAAGGTCAAATTGAAAATTATCCCTTTCTAAATCAGATATTACCCATCTTTCTTGATTTAAATTATATCGCTTAGTTGAAGTATCTTTGGCAATACAAGAATGATTTTCGAGATCAACTAAACACTTTGGGTCTGATGACGGAAAAATTTCAAATTCCCCTGAACTATCAGTTAGACCTCTTTCTTTATAAAAATCATACCCTTTTATATTATCTACGAAATCAAATTGTCCATAAGGTGAATTTATAGAATTTCTTCTAAATCTTGTCGTTGCCCATTCAGTATTTTTAATTTGAGGAAAATCTCTCCAATCAGATATACCCATTCTTTCATCTTCACTAGCCTTAATTGGTTCTCTCTCATAATGATTGTAACTAATGTGAATACTAGTTTTGTTTGAATTATAGCTTGATCCAAAATTAAAACCAAACTGGTAATCAGATCTATCAAAATTTTCAAATTCAGAATTTTTAAAATTAAATTCGAAACTCTCTTTATTTTTCTTAGTTACAAAATTAATGACTCCTGCAACAGCATCAGCACCATATATTGCTGAAGAACCATCTCTTAAAACCTCAACTCTTTCAATACCGTTAACAGGTATAATATTTGTATTAACAGAATTAACGGGAACGAAACTTCCACCAACTGACTCGGATTGAAAACTTGGAGAATTAATCAATCTTCTGCCATTCATAAGAACGAGAGTATTGCCAGTTCCAAGATTTCTTAGATTAAATGCACCCATATCACCACGGGCACTATTTACTCCAGCTATTGCATTACCAGCATCATTAAAGCGATTGGTACCATTTTCAGTAAGACTCATAATAAGGTCGTCGCCAGAATCAATACCTAAAACTTTTATTTCTTCAGAATTAATTATTGTAACTGGCAAAATTTTCTTTAAATTTTGGTTATTTATTCGACTTCCAACAACTAATATCTCTTCAATATCGTTATCACTTGCTTTAATTGAGATGGGCATAGCAAAGATAACAACAATAAGGCTATAAATAATATTTTTCAGAATTTTATGATCGAATATTTTCATTATATTTTCTATATTAATTTTAATTCTACTCTTGTAGATAAAAAAAAGTAATTTTTAAAGGTAAATATAATCTTTAATGTGTGACAAAAGGTAATATGCAGAAAAAAAATAATATTATTGAAATGATAGGGAATACCCCTTTGATATACTTAAAAGGTGCATCTGAAGAGACAGGTTGTAAGATCTATGGGAAAGCTGAATTCTTAAATCCTGGTCAGTCCGTAAAAGATAGGGCGGCACTATACATAATTAAAGATGCTGAAAAAAAACAATTAATAGAAAAAGGAGGAATGATTGTTGAAGGGACGGCTGGTAATACTGGTATTGGTCTATCGTTGGTTGGAAATGCAATGGGATACAGAACAACAATCGTTATACCTGATACACAATCTAAAGAGAAAAAAGACGCAATTAAGTTCTCAGGAGCAGACTTAATTGAAGTACCTGCTGTTCCTTATAAAGATAATAACAATTATATTAAATATTCAGGAAAATTAGCGGAAAAATTAAATAGAAAACTTAAAAATGGAGCATTTTGGTCAAATCAATTTGATAATATTGCAAATCGAGATGCACATATTAATACAACAGGTCCTGAAATATGGTCGCAAACAGATGGAAAAATTGATGCTTTTATTTGTGCTATTGGAACAGGAGGCACATTATCTGGAGTTGGATCCTTCTTAAAATCGAAAAATAAAGAAATAAAAATTGGATTAGCTGATCCAATGGGAGCAGCTATGTATAATTTTTTTAAAAATGGGGAACTAAAAGCTGAAGGTTCTTCAATTACTGAAGGTATTGGCCAAGGAAGAGAAACAGAAAATATAAAGGGTATGTGCGTTGATTACCCTTTTAGAGTTGAAGATGAAGAAGCATTAAAAATTTTATATGATTTAATTGAATTTGAAGGTTTATTTTTGGGATTATCATCAGGAATAAATATCGCTGGGGCTAAGAAATTAGCAAAAGAATTGGGTGAAGGGAAAACAATAGTTACTATATTGTGTGACCTTGCAAATCGCTATCAAAATAAAATGTTTAACGCTAGTTTTTTGAGAGAAAATAATTTACCAATACCCAATTGGCTCTAATATGTTAGATAGTATAAAAGAATTTTGTAAACGTTATTTTTGGCTTTGGATAATTTATCAGGCTATTAAGGGAGCCATCACAACATCTCTAATATGGGTGCCGCTTATTTATTATTATTTTATTAATTAAATTCAATGACAGAAAATTATACACAAAGTGAAGATTTTAAAAAAGAATCTATTTCTTTATACGAAATACTAGAAAACCAAAAAGAAGAAGTCTTTAGTGCTAAAACACAATTTAAAGACTGGACTATCAACGACGTTCTTTATCACCTTCATGTTTTTAATAATGCCGCTTATTTATCTCTAACTAATGAGGAAAAGTTTTCTGAATTTATGAAAGATTTCTATAAAGCAATTAAAAGCGGAGTTACTGCTCGAGAGTATGAGAAAAAATTATCCAATAGTCTCTCAGGAAAAGAATTAATAAATCTTTGGAAAGATGAATTTTCTAGAGTTGCTGAAGCATTCGCAAAAGCTGATCCAAAAAAAAGAGTAAAATGGGCTGGCCCAGATATGAGTGTAAGATCAAGTATATCAGCTAGACATATGGAAACTTGGTCTCATGGGCAAGAAGTATTTGATCAACTAGGTATTAAGAGAGTCAATACTGACAGAATAAGAAATATTGTCATAATTGGGATAAATACATTTGGTTGGACTTTTATAAATCGATCTCTTGATGTTCCTAAAAAAGTACCAATGATTATTCTTTACTCTCCTTCTAATAAAAAATGGGAGTGGAATACTGATAACAACAGTGACTCAATAACTGGTGATGCAACTGAATTTTGCCAAGTTGTTACACAAGTAAGAAACATAAAAGATACAAAACTAAAAGTAGAAGGAAGTATTGCAAAAAAGTGGATGTCAATTGCTCAATGTTTCGCTGGGCCTCCAGAAGATCCTCCACTTAAGGGTTGTCGTTATACTAAGGAAATTTAAAATGGATAATCTTACTAAGCTATCTTCTGAAATAGCCACTATAATAAGGAAAAATAAACAAACAGTTTCAGTAATTGAATCGTCCTCAGGGGGATTAATATCTTCAGCTCTTCTATCTCAAGAGGGTGCATCAGCCTATTACATGGGAGGCCAAGTTATTTATACTATGCAATCAATTAGAGCTATAACCAATCTAAGGATGAGAGACTTAAAAGAAAAAAATATAAGGTCAAGTAGCGAGCCATTTGCATTACTTATTGCTCAAAAATCATGCGATTTATATAAAACTGATTGGGCAATCGGTGAAAGTGGTGCAGCTGGTCCAACAGGAAATGGATATGGCGATCCTCCAGGATATTCGTGTTTTGCTATTGCTGGCAAGCAAGAAAAAACCTCCCATATATATACTGACTCGAAGGTAAGAGTAGAAAATATGCAGGCTTTCGCAAAAGCTTCTTTAGAGCAATTTTTAAATATTCTAAAAACTAATTAGGGGCTCTCTTCGATAATATCCTTTGAAGTGTTCGTCTGTGCATTTTCAATCTTCTTGCAGTTTCAGAAACATTTTTATCACATAGTTCATATACTCTCTGTATATGCTCCCATCTAACTCTATTAGCGCTCATGGGTTCTTCTGGAGGGGAAGCTTTTTGGCTTGAGGGCGCAAAAAGTGCAGAACATATATCATCGATACCTGCTGGTTTTGATAAATAATCAATTGCCCCAACTTTAATAGCTGATACGGCATTAGCAATATTACCAAATCCAGTTAGTATTACTGATCTAGATTTTGGATTTACTTTTTGAAGCTCTAAAATAACTTCAAGACCATCGCCATCATCTAGTCTTAGGTCAATTACTCCAAAATGAATATCATTTTTGCTAATAATTTCTTTAGCTTCAGCGACCGACTTTGCTACTAAAGTATTATGCCCTCTTCTTTCAAAAGCTCTTGAAAGTTGGTTTAACCATGTCTGATCATCATCTACTATAATAATATTTTTATCTGCTTCTAAGTCATTCATAATATCTATATGGGTACTTTTTTTTAATTTTAAAGTCTTTTGCCAGTTGGTATCATAACAGATACAACTGCACCAGTCTCTGGAAAGGGTCTATTACTTGCTGTAATCTTTATCCCAAGCCTTTCAAGTAAAGTTTTAGAAATAAAAAAACCTAGACCTAACCCTGAACCCTTATCATCTTTTTGTAAATTTGATCTAGTGGAAACATAAGGATCTCCTAGTCTATTTAAAATAGAATTTGAAAAACCTCTTCCGTTATCTAAAATTTCTAGTTCAATATTGTCGTGTTTATAAGATACATTTAGTTCAACAATACTAGTAGTAAATTCAGCAGCATTTTCAACAATATTAGATAATCCTAGAAGTAATTCTGATTTTCTTAGTAATAGAAATTTTTTTAATTTAAGGTCATTATTTTGAAAATTAATAATAAACTCTATTCCTTTAGCTTTAATTAATTCACAAATTTCTTCCAAAAGAGCTTGTAATTCTATTTTTGTAATTAAGTCATCATCACTTGATGGCTTTTCCCCTAGAGAGCCAAGAATTGTTTTACACTTCTCGACCTCCTCAGAAAGAATAATTAAATCTTTTTTCGAACTTTCAGAAATATCGCTTTCATTCTTTAATTCATTTGCAATAAGACTTATTGTACCCAAAGGAGTTCCCAAATGATGGGCTGCAGCTGCGGCAAGTCCATCCAAAGATGATAGATTTTTTTCATTTACTAATAAATCTTCTGCGATTTTTAAAGCGGCTGATGTTTTTCTTGAGTCATCAGTTAGGCCGCCAGCATAAAAAGTTAAAAACAAAATTGTAACAAATAAAGAGATCCACATACCAATTATAAAAATTAGAGGAATAGTTAAATCTAAACTTTCATTAACCAATGGATAATTAAAAAAGCCTAGTATAGTGATTAAAAATATTGTTAGTACAATAAGTATTGATGTCGATCTTATAGGCAAGCTTGTAACAGTTATTGCAATGTGAGTTAAAAATAAAACAACAAAAGGATTTGAAAGACCTCCAGTAAAAAAAATCATCAAAGCAAGTTGTATAATATCTGCGGCAATAACAAATGTAGTTGAGGTTTCATTCAATCTATTATTAATTGAGTAACCTGGATAAAGTGCAAAATTTGAAATAGCTAAGGCCAAAATTGTAAGAGAAATCTCAACCAAAGGTAATTGAAAATTCATGAAATAATGCACAATAAAGCATGTAATAGTTTGACCTAAGACAGCTATCCACCTTAAATTTACAAGAGTTTTGACTCTTATCCCGAGACCTAAACTTGATATATTTTCGTTTTTATTTTTCATTTAATTTAATATAATTCTTTACTTCTCTGATCGCATCATCTGGATCTATTACCTTTATTGTCGTCATACCAATTTTTCTAGCTGGTTTTAAATTTATTCCCAAATCGTCAAGGTAAATACATTCTGTTGGATCAACACCTAGGGCATCACATGACATATAATAAATTTTAGGATCAGGCTTCCTGAGTCCTACTTTTGAAGACTCAATTATATGATCAAAAATTTCCATTACTTTTGAGGCATCATTCAAGTGGTTAATCCTTTCTTTTTTATCATTTTGAATATTATTAGTAATACAACCCAGCTTAAAATTATTTTTTAAAAGTAAAAGAAAATCAACCATTGATTCTCTAATTTCACCAGATAATAATTTTACAACTTTTTTTCCAGAAATTTCATATCCTCGCTTTTTAGACTCAATAGAAAATAATTCATCAAATTCATCTAGACCAATATCATTTCTCTCAAATTTTGCCCATGCATTATTGTTAGGATTTTCAGAATTAATAGACCTAATTATATCTTTGGGAAAATTATTGCTCAACTCAAATTTATTAAATGCCTCAAATGGACTGGATGTAATTACTCCGCCAAAGTCCCAAATAATTGCTTTATAATTCATATCTTTCTCCAAAAATTTATAATAACCTTCTTAAATATAACAGGCTAGAGTTGATTACAGAGTTTAAATACATAGAATGAAAAAATAATGAAAAAAATTATATTACTATTATTACTTATTTTTCAATTTACTAATCTTAAAGCTAATACCGAACTAAAGTATTCAGCTTATTTAGGTGGGTTTCAGGTAGCCAATATATTTTATTCAACAGGGTTAGAAAATGATAAATGGAAGATTAAAACTACTATAACTGCATCTGGATTAGTTGACGTTTTTGTTAGTTTCACTTTTTCGGCTGAAAGTAGTGGTAAGTATATAAATGATAGATTGATTACCGATACCTATAATTTCTCATACGAAATCAAAAATAAAAATAAATCAAGATTCGCAGAAATTCTTTATAAAAATGGTATACCAATATCAGTTACTGCTAAGCCAAAATATAAAGGTGAAGATATACCGACACCAGATTTCTTAAAAAAATATGGTGAGAAGTCAAGTGATCCAAATAGTGCTTTCGTTGTATCAAATAAGCTTGCCAATCCCTGTTTAGAAAATAGTAGAAGTTTTGACGGAATAAGATCATATGAAATTTTGATGAGTGAAAAATCAAAAAAAAGCAAACTAACTATTGGTGATTTAGACTACGATACTACTATTTGTCGTGGTTCATTTAACGCAATAGTTGGTTACAATGAAAGTAATTTTTTAGAAACTGCATCTGAAGAAAACGCTATAACATATTGGTATTCATTTTTTGAAAAGGAAAAAATGTGGGTACCCATCAAATTTACAATTGATACACCTTTGGGGGCACTTGTGATTAAGGCCAAAGAAATAAAAAAACTATAGGATTAATTATGAAATTCGAAAATATTCCTAAAAAAAAGAAACTTAAATTTTTATAAAATGACTTTACCTATTATTTCAATCAATGAGTTTACTAATAAAAAAATTAATATAGCCAATGATATTGGAAATAGTTGTAAGGAATATGGTTTCTTTATAATCAAAGATCACGATATAAAAATTACTGATATAGAAAATATAAAAACGAAATCAAAAGCATTATTTAATCTCTCACTGAAAGATAAAATGAGATATCATCAAATAAAAGGTGGAGGTCAAAGGGGTTATACTCCATTTGGAATCGAAAAGGCAAAAGACTCAATTAATCCAGACCAAAAAGAGTTCTGGCATCACGGAAGATCAAATTGGAATAGCAAATTCAGGGACATAATGCCAAGTAACGAAAAAGTAAATCAGATTGAAAATTTTGATAAAAGTTTATGTCATTTTTATGAAAATTTAGATATTTTAGGGCAAAAAATTTTATCGTATATAGCTCTTTATCTTGGTCTGAGCTCAAAATGGTTCTATGAAAAAACTAATCAGGGGAATTCTATTTTAAGATTAATTCATTACCCTCCAAGTGATAAGGATAATAATGGCCTTAGGGCTAGCCCACATGAAGATATCAATCTGATAACACTTTTATTTGGAACTCAGCAAGAAGGGTTAGAAATTTTAGACCAAGATAATAAATGGATACCAATTAAAACTGACTCAGATATAGTTGTTTGCAATGTTGGAGATATGCTTCAAAGATTAACAAACAAAAAGTTTATCTCTACTACTCATAAAGTAGTAAATCCAAAATCTAATATAAAAAATATTTCTAGGTATTCTATGCCATTCTTTATTCATTTGAATCCTGATTTTTATATAGAAACCTTAAATTCTTGTGTAGATGATAATAGTCCTAACAACTTTCCAAATGGAATACTTGCAGATGATTATTTAAAAGAGAGATTAAAAGAAATAAACTTAAAATAATAAGTTGTAAAAAAGCAACAATTACCTTTATTTTGTAAATTACTTATTGTATTAAAGGAATCAATACATTAATATCTATTTTTTTAATCTAACAATCAGTAATAATAATAATAAAGCATTGTTAACGTAGGGGAGACTTCTTATTATGCGTTGGCACATCTATGCATTTACTTTTCTTTTAACCATCACGTCCTTATTTTTTGCTGAAAATGTTAAAGCACAAACAAGTAGTGAGTCATTTAATAATTACATTGAAGAAATTGTTGTGACCGCAACAAAAAAAGAGACAACTCTTCAAGATGCACCGCTAGCAATTTCTGTAATCGGTGTTGAACAAATTGAACAACTTGCGATCACTGATATTCTTGATTTGCAAAGTTCAGTTCCTTCATTAAAAATTAATCAACAGCAATTTGCTAATCAAAATACCTTTTTAATTAGAGGATTTGGAAATGGAGCAAATAATCCTGGTGTTGAACCTGCAGTTGCAATAGCAATTGATGGAGTTATGATTTCAAGAAATCAGTCAGCACTAAATGATTTAATGTCAGTTGAAAGAGTGGAAGTTCTTAAAGGCCCGCAATCTACATTATTTGGTAAAAGTGCCTCTGCTGGTGTAATAAGTATCACTACAAAAAAACCTGAAAATGAATTTTCTGCTAAAATTGAAGCAACCGCTGGTGACTACGGCCTCAAAAAATTTGGTGGGACTGTAACCGGACCAATAAGCAGCAACACCTCTTTTAGATTAACAGCGTCGTCTAATGAGAGAGATGGCTATGTTAAAAATTTGTATTTAGGAACTGAAATTAATGACAGAGACCGTCAAGCAATTCGTGCTCAGCTTCTTACAGAAGTTAATGAAGATTTATCATTAAGACTAATTTTAGATTATGACACTGCAGATGAGCTTTGCTGTACCACCGCGTCTGTACAAAATGGTGGTGCAACTCTTGCAGGAGCATTTTTAATTGGGCAATTAGGAATGGGTACACAAACAATAATAAATCCGGTTAATCCTTATGGTTACGAAACATATTTAAATACAGACCCTACTGGAAAACTTGAAGGTAAAGGTCTGTCCTTACATGCTGACTGGGATCTTGGAGCTATGGCTTTTAAGTCTATTACTGCTTATAGAGAAAATTCTCATGATGTAAATGGTGATGTAGACTTTAGTGCTCTTCCACTTCTAACCAATGGAATACGAGATGAATTTGAAACTTTTTCTCAAGAATTTAGATTAAGCTCTCAAACTGAAGGTAGATTTCAATGGATGATTGGCGCTTATTATCAAGACGAGACAGTTAATCATGATAGAGATGTTTTTTATAAAGAAAGTATTGGTAGTTTTGTTGATATTATTTTATCAGCTGTCCCTACTAGCCTTAATGAAATTGCTGGTAGTGTTGCGGTTGGTGCTCTTGCACAAATATCAAACTTACCTCCGGCAGTACAAGCCTCTCTTTTGGGAACTGCATTACCACCGCTAACTACAACTCAAATTGGTGGTGTTTTAGCTGGTGTTTCTACTGGAAGTCCTGCACTAGATGGAGGTATTGCCGCAATTATACCTGGTCTAGCCGCTCAACAAAGAGCAGGTTGGTATGGTTTAAATGACGGACTTCAGCATGAATATTTTGACATGGATAATGAATCTTTCAGTATCTTTGCTAATTTTGATTATGATATTAACTCAAGTACAAGAGTTTCTTTTGGAGTAAACTATACAAAAGATGAAAAAACAGTAGTCTCTGATGTTCAAATAAGTGATAACTTTGCAACAATTCCATTCGCACTTGATCCATCTACTGCGCGTTTATCTGGATTTCAATTTTTTCCTCCATTCTATAATTATCCAAATGCTACAGAAGATGGAAAATGGGACTCAGATGATGTAACTCACTCTTTAAAAATAGTTCATGATATTGCTGAAAATTTATCAATTTATGCAAGCCACTCTACAGGCTTTAAAGCATCATCAGTAAACCTATCTTCTAATGCAACAGTATATGCTGGCCTGCCAATGGATAATAGCCTTTACTTTGCAGGTCCTGAAGAAGCAGAAAATATTGAGTTTGGTGTTAAATCAATTTTTAGCAATGGTTTCCTAAATATAGCTTTTTTCCATATGACTGTGGATGGAATTCAATCAAACATATTTGTAGGCACTGGTTTTAATCTTGTGAATGTTGAAGAACAAACTCATAAAGGTCTTGAAATAGACTCTTTATTTTATATTACTCCTGATTTTTCTCTAACTTTTAGCGCCAGTCTCATTGACTCAGAATACGGATCTTTTGAAAAGGGTCCATGCGATGGAACTTTATCTCCACCAAAAGAGGATGACTGTCCTTTCGTTAATGGAGTGTTATCAAGATTTCAAGACTTTACTGGCAGGACTCCTGCAGGTATACCTGAGTTGGCCATAACAGTGTCTGGAATGTATACATTTGATTTAAGTAATTCTATGAATGGTTTTATAAGAGCTGAATATGTTTATGAAGATGAAATACAGGCAACAGACGGTGTTCCAATTAGTTTAGCGCCAAGAAAAGTTGGAATGCTAAATACAAGTTTAGGAATCACAGATGATAATTCTGGTTGGAATCTATTATTATGGGGAAGAAATTTGAATGAAGATGAATTTATTCAAACAGCTTTCCCAGTACCTGGTTCACCTGGTTCTTTTGCGATATATCCAAATCAACCAAGAACATGGGGTCTGACGATAGGCAAACAATTCTAGTATAAAATTATAATATACAATATTAAAGGCGGCTTAATCAGTCGCCTTTTTTATTTCCCTTTATTATTAATATAAATAGTAATTATTTAGTTGATAAATATTTAAAATTTTGTAATATTTTATTACCATAGATAATAATAATAATAATAATAATTTCATTTAATTATGAAATATGGTGGGGGGAGATTAAGCTTTAAATAGCTTTAAAACCCATTTACGTAGTGTATCAAAGTTAACAAGTATATGTTGTAATTAAGGTACACTACGTTTTTTTTCGCTATTTTTTTTAAAAAAATCATTGTCTTAATAAAAATTTGAATGCTATCCTCTAAATTGCCTATTTAAAAATAACAAATACGATAAAACGTATGCAAGGGGGAGGCACTTATAATGTCAAAACGTTTTCTATTAGCAATCATTTTCATGATTGTACCTTTAACTCATTCAATAACTTCTTATGCTCAGACTCTTAATACTGGTATTGAAGAAATTCTTGTTACTGCTGAAAGGTCTGAACAAAGTATCCAAGATGTACCTATTGCTGTTTCAGCCTTTGGTGCTGATGCCTTAGAGCTTCAACAAATTGAAACTTTTAGTGATCTGCAATTTAATATCCCAAGTGTAACATATACCAGAGGTAACTTTACCGGAGGAAGCATGTCAATAAGAGGGGTAGCATCAGCTGCTGTTGCAGCTTCAGGTGATGGAGCCGTTGCTTATCATCTGGATAGTGTTCCTCTTCCGACTAGAGTTTTTGAGACAGAATTTTATGATGTTGAGCGTGTGGAAGTTCTGAGGGGTCCCCAAGGAACATTATATGGTGCAAACGCTACTGCTGGTACTGTAAATATGATTTTTGCGAGGCCAACTAATCAAGCTAGCGCAGGCGTAGAATTAGAATATGGAGATTTTAATAGTAAAAAATTAAAACTTGCTATGAATATGCCTTTCTCCGACAGTCTTCGTCTAAGAGTTTCCGGAATGAGCTTAAGAAGAGATGGCTTTTCTACAAATATGTTCCCCGGTAAAGAAGGTGAAGATATCGATGGTAGAAAAATTTCATCTTATAGAGCTGTTCTAGAGGCAGACTTAAGTGAAAATACCCTTGCTAGGTTTACTTATATGAATTTTGAAGAAGATGATAACAGAGCACGTGCTGGTCGCCAAATGTGTAAAATGACCGAAACTCCTGCTTATGGTTGTAATCCATTTGAATTTGGTCGTGAACAACCTACAGCTGGTTCTGGTCTAAATGGTCTCCTATTAGGGGCCTCTGGTCTTCAAAGCTTTAGCCCTCTTGATACAGCGCCAAGCAAACCTTTATTTGGAATAAGAGAAACATATCAAGCAATTGATCCGGTTTATAAAGTTCATGAAAAAGCATATATTTTAGCTATTGAAAATTCCTCTATTGAAAATATAAATGTAAAAGCGAATTTTGCTTATCATGAAAGTGGTATTAAGTCTCAACAGGACTATACAAATAATGATGGACGCACAAAATTGTTTAAAGGTACAAATCCATTTTTTCCAAACGGAATACTTCCAATTTCAGGATTTACTGATCCGAATGGTGGTGGTTCAATGGGTATCTTTGGAGGATCTGTTGGCGGTTATCACGATTTTCCTTTTGCATATGACACATCATACAACGAAAATGAATATAAATATGGTGATATTATCATAAGCTCAGATTTTGATGGAAACATTAACTTTGTTGCAGGTTTCAATATGTTAGAGTCTGAGACTGTAAACCTTTATGATGTTTATTTTAATGGCGGTGATGCTGTTGCACTTGCTCCAATATTAAGCGGTGCTCGTTTATATCCATCTCATTATAGAAACTTAACAAATCCATATGAGCTTGAACGTAAAGGTCTATTTACACAAGTTTATATAGATGTAAATAAGGATACTAGAATTACTCTTGGCGCAAGATGGAATGAATCTGAAAAAAGAGTTGCTGATGCCCAGCAATTCTTAAATTCAATTATTCTTGCTGGAGGTGCAAATGTTGGGGATCCTGTTACGGCGTCAGTACAAAGAACAGATCCTAATCTTGGCCTTGTATTTGCTGGATTAGCTCCACCTGCACTAGCTCCTATTCCTGCCCCAGGTGAGCAAAGGGCACTTACTGGAAATCCTACTTCATTTACTGAAGAAGAAACAACTTATAGAGCAGCTATAGATTGGACACCTAATTTAGAAGCTACTGACTCAACTTTAATTTATGCAAGTATTTCACGAGGTTATCGCCCAGGCCTATTCAATCCGCCTGTAGACCCTGTTTTATTTGCAGGTGTTAAAGCTCAGGCTGATCCAGAGTTTATTGATGCATTTGAAGTAGGCATGAAAAATGTTTTAATGGATAATCAATTAATAGCTAATCTATCGGCTTTCTATTATGACTACCAGGGTCTTCAAGTATCAAAAATTATTGCACGTACCTCGGTTAATGAAAATATCGATGCTGAGATGACAGGTCTTGAAGCTGAATTTGCCTGGTCACCTTCTTCTATACCTGGTTTAAAAATTGATGCACAATTTTCTCTTCTAGAAACTGAAGTTGCTGGTGGCACTACATCACTTAATCCTCATGACATTACAGGTCGTGGTCTTGGCGATACTCAGGGTTGGGTTCTTAAAGATATTGGTAATGGTTCAACTTGTGGATTTACTAAAGCTCAACTTCAAGCTGGCATAGCTGGAGGTGTTCTTAATGCAAATCCTGCAGCCGGGGCTTTGGATGTTTATCTTCTTCCAAAGACATTATCAGTTAATAATTTTGACTCTGCTGATCCATCTGGAACAGTTGATCCATTAGTACAAATATTTGGAATGGGTGCGTTACCTACACTAGGTAATTGTACATCGATGGTTACAAAATTAACTGCTGCCGGTCTGGGTGGCTTTTATGAGGTAGAGTATGATTTAAGTGGTAATGAACTAACAAACGCTCCTAGCGCAACCGCCCATATTGGAATCGAATATACTGCAGATTTCACAGAATCAAATTTACAGGTTATTTCTCGTTTAGATTACTATTGGCAAGATTCTATGTGGACTCGTCTTTATAATAGTTCAAGGGACTCAATTGACTCATGGGATGTTATTAATGCTCAAGTAATAATACAACCAACTGATTCAGGTATGTTTTTCAAAATTTGGGGACAGAATCTAGCTGATGATGATAACCAAACTGGTGCCTATTTTACTGATCCATCTTCTGGTCAATTTAGAAATGACTTTTATATGGAGCCAAGAATGTATGGTATTACATTTGGTGCTAGATTCTAATACTTAACAGTCATACGATTAATTAAGCGCGGTTTTTTAAATCGCGCTTTTTTATTTTTTAGAAGTCATTGACAGAAAAACCGTTTCCAATGAAGCACCAGATACAGAAAAATCCTTCACAATTAAACCTACTTCTTCTGCTTTTTTTAAAATATCTCTTGATGTTTCTTGCTTTGGATTATAGCTAATTGAAATATTACCTTCCTCATCGATAATACCTCCAATTTTATCTATCGCAGACTTTTCTGTAAAATCTTTTGCTAAAGTAAGAGTAATATTCTTTGAGTCTGCATCGCTAAGAATTTCTTTTGTCGGAGCACACCTTATTATTTCACCATGATTAACAATTGCAATTGTATCACAAAGCTCCTCAGCTTCTTCAAGATAGTGAGTTGTTAAAATAATGGTTGTCCCATGATCATTTAATTTTTTAATGTAAGCCCACAACTGTTGACGAAGCTCTATATCAACACCAGCAGTTGGTTCATCTAAAATTAATATTGGTGGCCTATGCACCATTGATTTTGCTACTAAAAGCCTTCTCTTCATTCCACCAGATAATGTTCTAGTATATGCATCAGCTTTATCCTCGAGATCAAGAGTCTTTAATAAAAAATCAACATTTCTATCTTTAGGAAGTACACCATACATTCCAGCTTGCTGATGAAGAGTTTCCTTAGGGGAAAAAAATGGATCAACATAAATTTCTTGAGGAACAACTCCGAGTGAAGCACGAACAGAACGAGGATTTTTATCTAAATCAAAACCCCAAACAATAGCCTTACCAGAAGTTTTTAATGATAATCCTGCTAAAATATTTATAAAAGTTGATTTCCCGGCTCCGTTAGGTCCTAAAAGTCCAAACATAGAGCCTCTTGGTATTTTTAAATTTATAGAATTTAATGCTACCAGATCTTCTTTTTTATTATTCTTGTAGATTTTGGTTAAATCATTTATTTCAATTGCATTATCTGGAAGATTACTATTTTTCATATCTCTCTTTGTATTTTTATCGTAATGTATACTTAAATAAAACAGAATAGTCGACTAACTATATTACAATAAAATGAAAAGATATGAATGATAAAAAAAAACATATATATTTAGTTGATGGCTCGACATACATTTTTAGAGCATATCATGCCCTGCCCCCTTTAACTCGAAAATCAGATGGTTTCCCTGTAGGCGCCATTTCTGGTTTTTGTAATATGCTTGATAAATTAATAAAAGATGAAAAAGAAAAAAATAATTTAACTCATTTATTAGTTATTTTTGACGCCTCTGGTAAAACCTTTAGGAATGATATCTTTCCAGAATATAAAGCAAATAGATCCAGTCCGCCTGAAGATTTAATTCCTCAATTTCCCGTGATCAGAAAGGCAACTGATGCATTTAACGTTCCGCACGTTGAAATGTTAGGTTATGAAGCAGATGATTTAATTGCTAGTTATGCTAAGGCAGCAATAAATCAAGATATGAAAGTCACAATTGTTTCTTCAGATAAAGATCTAATGCAACTTGTGAAAAAGAATATCAGTATGCTTGATACGATGAAAAATCGTCTAATAAAAGAAAACGAAGTTTTTGAAAAGTTCGGTGTCAAACCTAATAGAGTAATTGATGTCCAATCTTTAGCTGGTGACTCAGTAGATAATATCCCTGGTGTTCCAGGAATAGGGATTAAAACAGCGTCACTATTAATTAATGAATATGGTGATTTAGATAATCTTTTAGAAAAATCTTCAAATATTAAACAAAATAAAAGACGAGAGAGCTTAATTGAATTTGCTGACCAAGCTAGGCTCAGCAGAGAGTTAGTTACCTTAAAAGAAGATATAGAGTTACCAATTCCAATTGAAAATATTAAAATTCAATCAGTTGAACCCATCAAACTAATTTCTTTTTTAAAAGGAATGGAATTTAAAACTTTAACAGAAAAAAAGGCTAGAGAATTTAGTTTAACTTTAGATGAAATAAAAACTGAAAATTTAAAATTAGATTTTAAAAATGAAAAAGAAAAAAGTATCAATTTAAAGAATGAGATTGATATTAATAAATTTAATTATGAAAAATATTCAGTAGTTCAAGATCTAAAAGAACTAGAAGATTGGAAAAAGAATATTGATGAAAAAGGTTATGTTGCAGTTGATACTGAGACAGACTCTTTAAATGCTATAGAAGCTAATTTAGTCGGTTTTTCTATGGCTACAGATATTAATAATGCGTGCTATATACCTCTTAAGCATGATGATTCAAAGAAGCAAATCAACTTTGAGGATGCCATTTCCATTTTAAAATCTATAGCTGAAGATAAAAGCATTACAAAAATTTTTCATAATAAGAAATACGATGCATTAGTCTTAGATAAATATGGAATAAAAGTAAATTCATACGAAGATACTATGTTGATTTCATACTCCCTGGGCTCTGGAGGAACAAGGCATGGCCTTGATAATCTTGCAAAAAACTATTTATCGCATTCCGCGTTATCATACAAAGATATTGTAGGTACAGGTAAAAATCAAAAAAGTTTTAACGAAATAGATATTTATGAAGCTACACGCTATGCTGCAGAGGATGCAGATATTACATTTAGATTATGGAAGCTTTTGAAGCCCATGTTAGCACTTGAGAAAACTTCTTCAGTTTATGAGGCTATTGAAAGACCTCTGGCAAGTATTATTATGAATATGGAAAAAAATGGTGTTTGCATTGACGAGAGTATTTTAAAGAAACTTTCCATAAAATTTGAAAATGATATTAGTAAAATTGAAAATGAATGTTTCAAAATTGTTGGTAATGAATTTAATTTAGGTTCACCAAAGCAAATAGGCGAAATACTTTTTGATAAATTAAAAATTAAAGGTGGAAAAAAAACTCCTTCTGGAGCATGGTCAACAGATGCTGAAACTTTAAATTTTTTAGCCTCCTCTGGAAATACTCTCCCAAGACTCCTTCTTGAGTGGAGAGGTCTATCTAAATTAAAATCTACTTATACCGATGCGCTTCCTACTTTCGTTAATAAAAAAACTAAAAGAATACACACATCATATTCAATGTCATCAACATCAACAGGAAGGTTATCATCATCAGATCCCAACTTACAAAATATTCCAATAAAAAATAGCGAGGGAAGGATGATAAGAAGTGCCTTCATCGCTGATAAAGGTTATTCATTGATTAGTGCAGATTATAGTCAAATTGAGTTAAGAATTATTGCGCACATTTCTGATGATCATAATCTAAAAGATGCTTTTAGAAACGATATTGATATTCACTCTTTAACGGCTTCTGAGGTATTTGGTATTCCTCTAAAAAATATGGATCAAGATACAAGAAGAAAGGCAAAAGCAATTAATTTTGGTATAATTTATGGAATTTCAGCTTTTGGTTTGTCCAATCAACTTGATATTTCTAGATCAGAAGCTTCTGATTATATTCGTTCCTATTTTGAAAAATTTCCTTCAATAAAAGATTACATGGAAACCACAAAAGAGTTTGCTAAGGAGAATGGATATGTAAAAACACTTTTTGGAAGAAAATGTATTATTGATGAGTCGATAAATAGAGGACCGGGTGGTAAAGCCTTTATGGAAAGAGCTGCTATTAATGCACCTATTCAAGGTACTGCAGCGGATATAATAAAAAGAGCTATGATAAAAATTCCAAAGTGTTTTGAGAAAGAAAATTTAAAAACAAAAATGATAATGCAAGTTCATGATGAACTTATTTTTGAAACAAAAGATGGTGAAATTGAAAAAACCCTTGCTATTGTTATTAAAGAAATGTCTGAAGCTCATAGACCTGTAGTAGACCTATCAGTTGATTTAAAAGTAGAGGCAGCATTTGGAAAAAATTGGGATCAAGCACATTAAAGGTATTTAAGGTATCTTCGGTGCTGCTTCTAAAATATCGTGGTCAACATGGTCCCTAAAAGAAGAAAAATTTTCTGAAAACATTTGAACTAATTTCTTAGCTTGTGAATCATAGTTTTCACAATTTTTCCATGTATTTCTTGGAACAAGTATATTTTCATCAACATCTTTAACATATAGAGGTACTTGAAAGCCAAAAAAATCATCTATACGCATTTCTGAGTTATTTAGAGTGCCATCAAGTGCAGCTGTTAATAATGCCCTCGTAGCTTTAATAGGCATTCTGCTTCCATCACCAACTGGTCCTCCTGACCATCCTGTATTAACTAGCCAGCAATTTACATCATATTTAAAAATAAGGTCTTTTAATAAATTACCATATTCAGATGGATGTCTTGGCATAAAAGGTGCCCCAAAGCAGGCTGAAAAAGTGGCTTCGGGTTCATCAACACCTTTCTCTGTGCCAGCTACCTTAGCTGTATAACCAGATAAAAAATGATACATTGTTTGGGATGCTGATAATTTTGCAATCGGAGGTAAAACTCCAAAAGCATCGCAAGTTAAAAGAATTATATTTTTTGGAATAGGTCCTCTCCCAGTTTCACTAGAATTGGGTATAAAAGATAGAGGATAGGCACCTCGAGTATTCTCCGCCAAACTATCATCATTTAGATCTAGTTCACCTGTCTTTTCATCCATGACAACATTCTCAAGAATCGTCCCTTTTTGCTTTGTAGTTTCATAAATTTCTGGTTCAGCTTCTTTTGATAATCTAATCATTTTAGCGTAACAACCACCTTCAAAATTAAAAACTCCATTTTCAGACCATCCATGCTCATCATCACCAATTAAGGTTCTATTGGGATCAGCGGAAAGTGTAGTCTTACCTGTCCCAGATAAACCAAAAAAGATAGCTGAATCATTTTCAGAACCAACATTAACAGAACAATGCATTGGCATTACATTTTTAGGAGGAAGAAGAAAATTTAACATTGTAAAAACTGATTTTTTAATTTCACCTGCATATGAAGTCCCAGCAATAAGTACAATTTTCTTATCAAAATTTACAGCAATTATTGTTTCGGATCTTGATCCATGCCTTTCAGGGTTAGCCTTGAAGCTAGGAATATCTATAATTATAAATTCAGGATCAAAATTATGTTTTTCTTCATCCTTCACTGTTATCAATAGGTTTTGTATAAATAGTGAATGCCAGGCATATTCTGTATAAACTCTGGTAGGTAATCTGTATTGATGGTCTGCACCGCCAAAAAGATCTTGAATAAACAAATCTTTATCTTCTGAGAATTTAATCATATCATTATACAAGGTATCAAAATTATCCTCAGACATTTCTTTGGTATTATCCCACCATATTGAATCCTTATTTTTTGATTCCTTTACAACAAATTTGTCCTGTGCAGATCTTCCCGTATGGATACCTGTTTTTACAACAATTGCTCCATCCTTGGATAATTTACCTTCACCTCTATCAAGAATAATTTTGTAAATCTCTTCCTGTCCTAAATTCCAGAAAACATTACCCAAAGATGAAAACCCCTGCGCTTCAGGTCCAGACATAGAAAATTTGTCCCCTAATTCGTTCACCATTTACCTCACCAGATCAAAAAATTAATTCACACTTATATAAGAATATTGTCAACAATTAATTCTAGGTATTGTATAGTTTAAAAAAGTTAATTAGTTAACTTAAAAAGGGATAAAAATGACTAATATTTGTTTAATTGATGATGACCAAAATATACTTGCCTCTCTTAGCCTTACATTAAAGTCAGAGGGCTATAATATAAAAACCTTTTCAGATGGTTTGTCAGGGCTAACATCTCTTCAAAAGGATAGATATGATATTGCAATATTAGATATAAAGATGCCTAGATTAGACGGCCTTGAAGTTCTTCAAGAACTTAGACAAACATCTAACCTTCCTGTAGTTTTCTTGACATCAAAGGATGAGGAAATAGATCAGCTCCTGGGTTTAAAAATGGGTGCTGATGATTATATTACAAAACCATTTTCTCAAAAGTTACTTCTTGAAAGAGTAAAAACTATTCTTAGAAGATCTCAAGCAAATCTATCTAATGAAAATGTAAATAAAGATGTTATAAAAAGAGGAAAATTAGCTCTTAATATGAATAGATATGAATGTTTTTGGGGTGATATACAATTAAGACTTACTGTAACAGAATTCCTTTTATTAGAGTGTCTAGCATCTAGACCAGGTCATGTAAAAAGTAGAGATCAACTTATGTCCTCAGCATATGATGATAATATTTATGTTGATGATAGAACTATAGATAGCCATATAAAAAGATTAAGAAAAAAATTTAAAAGTATTGATAAAAAGTTTAAATCGATTGAAACACTTTACGGTGTTGGATATCGTTACATCATTGAATAATGTTAAGTTTTATAAAAATAGAATCATTAGGCTCAAGAATTATAGCCATTAATTTAATTGGTCTTATTTTGCTTGGTTTAGGTTTTTTATTTGTTGATAAATCTCAAAATAATTTAATTGAGGCTAGAAAAGAGGCGCTAATTCTTCAGGCAAATCTTATAGCCTTTTCTTTTACTCTTAATGCGCAATCAGTTAATCAAGAGGTAAACAATATAGATAACCTTTTTTTAAGCAAAAACTGGACCTCTACAAAGATAGCTAGGACGCAAATTTTTAATGATAGTCTTCAAAAAATATTTGACTCAAGAGACTTTCAAAAAGAAATTATTCAAGAAAAAGATACTGGACAAAAAAGTTTTTCACACCTTTTCAAAGGATTCCAAAGTTTATTTGATAGAGACGCACCTATACTTCCTGAAGAAGGTTATTCAGTAAATGATATCGAAGAGTCCTTTAAAGGAGTAACAACTGCAAATGAATATAAATTAAAAAATGGCGGTATAACTGTTCATGTAAGTATCCCTCTAAAAAGAAATAATCTAAAAAAGGAAGTTTTATTGTTATCAACAAATGAAGGTGACATTGGCAGAATAATAAAAGAGGAAAGACAAAGATTCTTTAGGGCTTTTTTACTTGCCTTATCAGTAAGTTTATTTCTATCAATTTCACTTTCAGGAACTATTGCTCGCCCAATCAATAGGTTAGCTAAAGCAGCAAAGGGAGTATCAGATGCAGGAATTGGCGAAATACCTGCAATGGATAATAGAAAGGATGAAATAGGGGTTTTAGCAAAATCTGTTAGGAGAATGACTGGTGCGCTTCAAGATAGAGTTAAATCCGTTGAAGCATTTGCAGCAGATGTTGCTCACGAACTTAAGAATCCATTAACATCGTTGCAAAGTGCAATTGAAACACTGCAAATTTCTAATGAAGAAGCAGAGAGAAAGCAACTTACAAAAATAGCTTTTAAGGACTTAAAAAGACTTGATAGATTAATTTCAGATATTTCTTCTTCTTCAAGGCTTGAGGTTGAGTTAGCAAAAGGTGAGTTTGAAAAAATTGATATAAGAGATGTTCTCAATTCAGTCATTGAAGTTACAAATACAAATATTTCAAAAAAACTAAAAATTAATATTGAACTAAATCTTCCAAAGGAAAAAATTGAAGTTCTTGGTATTGGAGATCGTATTGCTCAAGTATTTTATAATTTAATAGATAATGCATTATCATTTTCTAAACCCGAATCCTCTATTAAAATTAATGCATGGACAACTAAAAGTGAGGCAATAATTGAAGTAAAAGATCAAGGACCCGGTATACCTAAAGAAAATCTGAGTAAAATTTTTGAAAGATTTTATACTTATCGTCCAAATGAGAAAAGTTTTGGAAATAATTCAGGTTTAGGGCTATCAATATGCAGACAAATAATAAAATCGTTAAATGGAACAATTATTGCTACCAATAGAGCAAAAGGTGGTGCTACATTCACCATCATTCTTCCTCTGCAAGGATAATTATTTTATTTAACAGTAAAATTAAGGAAATTTAGTAATGATTGGCTTAATAATTATAACTCATGGTAATTTAGCTTTAGAACTTAAATCAGCTATGGAGCATATTATTGGAAGCCAAGCAGATATTGAAATTTTTTGTATCAATCCAGATGATGATATCGACATCCAAAAAAATAATATTCAGAATACAATTAAAGAAATTAATAAAGGAAATGGTATTATAATGTTAACTGATATGTTTGGAGGCACTCCATCAAATTTAGCCTTAGGTTTTCTTGAACCAGGTAAGATAGAGGTTTTATCCGGTGTTAATTTACCTATGCTAATAAAAATTGGTCAACTTAGAGATAATACAAATCTTTTAGAGGTTGTAAAAGAAGGAAAAATTGCCGCACAAAAATATATATCCATTGCGAGTGAAATTTTATCAGAAAGTGATGAAAGCTAATAATAAAACAAACATTTCCATACTTACTTATTTTTCGTGAAATATTTCAATTTTCAATATATATAGTTATTAAATAAATTTTGGAGATATAAAAAGTATGAGTTTTTCTGATTATAAAGTTGCGGATATTGGCTTAGCTGATTTTGGAAGAAAAGAAATTGATATTGCTGAAACAGAAATGCCTGGATTAATTGCACTTAGGGATGAATACAGTGAAATTCAACCTCTTAAAGGGGCTAATATTGTTGGATGTCTTCATATGACAGTTCAAACCGCTGTTTTGATTGAAACTCTTATAAATCTTGGCGCAACTATTCGATGGTCGTCATGTAATATATTTTCAACCCAAGACCATGCTGCTGCTGCAATTGCAGCAAAAAATATTCCTGTATTTGCCTGGCAGGGGGAAACAGAAGAGGAGTATGATTGGTGTTTAGAGCAAACCATTGAAGGTCCAGATGGTTGGAAACCTAATATGATTCTTGACGATGGTGGTGATCTAACACAGCTTATTCATAAAAAATATCCTGAGTTATTAGAAAATATTATTGGTTTATCGGAGGAAACTACAACAGGCGTATTAAGACTTTATGAAATGGAGCAAGATGGAACTTTAGGAGTACCAGCTATAAATGTTAATGACTCAGTAACAAAATCAAAATTTGATAATCTATATGGAACAAGAGAGAGTTTAGTTGATGGAATAAAAAGAGCAACCGATGTAATGCTTGCAGGTAAAAATGTAGTTGTTTGTGGTTATGGTGATGTTGGTAAAGGATCTGCAGAATCATTAAGATCACAAGGTGCACGTGTAACTGTTACTGAAATTGACCCAATTTGTGCACTACAAGCAAGTATGGAAGGCTATGAGGTTACAACTATGGATGAAATGGCCTCAAAAGCTGATGTCTTTGTTACTGCAACTGGTAATAAAGATATAATTACAATTGATCATATGAGGGAAATGAAAGATAGAGCAATAGTTTGTAATATCGGTCATTTTGATAGCGAGATTCAAGTAAATGCACTAAAAAATCTAAAATGGAACAATATTAAACCTCAAGTAGACGAAATTGAGTTTCCTGATGGAAAAAAAATAATTTTATTAGCTGAAGGTCGTTTGGTAAATTTAGGATGTGCAACAGGTCATCCAAGTTTTGTCATGAGTGCTTCATTCTCTAATCAAGTTTTAGCTCAAATTGAACTATGGAATAATAGCAAAAATTATGAAAAAAAAGTTTATGTTCTTCCTAAAAATTTAGACGAAAAGGTAGCCGCCCTTCATCTAGAAAAACTAGGAGTAAAACTAACTAAACTTACAGATGCTCAAAGCGAATATTTAGGTTTAAATCCTCAAGGACCTTTTAAGTCTGATCATTATCGTTATTAATAAAAATTATTGTTGAGATTCAGGTAACTTTAATATTATACCATCCAAATCTTTGGTAACTGAAATTTGACATGACAGTCTTGAGTCATCACTCTTATGTTCATGAAAATCAATCATTGATTCCTCTTCTTCACTCATTGAGTCAATTTTTTCTTTCCAGACAGAGTCAACAAAAACCATGCATGTTGCACAAGCGCAACCTCCTCCACAATCAGCGTCAATACCGGGAATAGAGTTTGAAACAGCACCTTCCATGATGGATAAACCTTCATCAACATCTACTGTATGTTCACTACCATTACTTTCTATGTAAGTTATTTTTACCAAAATTTATCTCCACTTTTTATAATACAACTTCTTTTATTGGAATTTCTTTATTTTGCAACCTATCAAAATCAATTTTTATTTTTTCTGATATAAATCTCCTAGACATCATATGTTCTTGAGCTGAATTTACACAATCAGAAGCAATCATTAAGCCAGATTTAAAATAAAATACGGAGAATTTATTTTCAACTATATTGCCTCTAATTATATAATTATCATATTCACTATTTAATCCAGCGATTTGAAGCTTGAGATCATATTGGTCAGACCAGAACCAAGGAATTTGATTATAAGCTACTTTTTCACCAACTATTGATGATGCAACTGTTTTTCCTTGTTCAATTGCATTATGTACTGACTCTAGTCGAATATTTTTACCATAAAAATCACTTGGATGAAGAGTACAGTCGCCAGCAGAATAAATATAATCGTCAGACGTTTTACAAAATTCGTCTACTATAATTCCATTATCTACGCTTATTCCAGATTCTTCAGCCAAAGACTGACATGGCATAACACCTATTCCAACTAAAACTAAATCAGCCTCAATATTTCCAGAGGATGTTTCAACGGAAGAAACCCTATTCTTTCCATTTACTCCCTTGACTGAAGTATTTGTCATAATCTTAACACCTTTTGACTCATGGAAAGAATGATAAAAAGATGAAATAATTGGGCTAGTAACTCTTTCAAGAATTCTTGGCGCCATTTCGATAACTGTAACATCTAAGCCCAAGGTTTTTGAAACAGCAGCAACCTCTAATCCTATATAGCCACCACCAATAATTACCATATTTTTTGAATCTTTGAGTGAGGACTTGATCATTTCAACATCTGCAATTGATCTTAAATAATGTAAACCACCCAATTTAGGATTATCCAATGGTATAAGTCTTGGTTGAGTTCCTGTTGCGATGATTAAATTATCATAGCTAATCTTTTTATGAGTTTTGTCTTTTAAAAAAACTAATTGGGAATTTTTTCTATCAATCTCTTCAACGCAGGAAGCCAAAGATATATTAATATTATGTTCATCATAAAATTTTTCAGGCTTTAAATACAATCTTTCTGCAGCAAGCTCACCGGATAAATATTTTTTAGACAATGGTGGTCTTTGATATGGAAGGTAAGACTCTGAGGATATAATATTGATATCACCATTAAATTTTTTCTGCCTCAAAGAGGCTGCAACCTGACAAGAGGCTTGTCCACCACCAATAACTACTATTTTTTTTTCACTCATTTTAGAATCATCAAAAAAGTTTATAATGTTTAAATTATTATTAATATGTTTTAAATATAAATGTTAGTTTAATAAATGTCAGAATTAATTGTAAATCTACATACTGAAAAAGCAACAAATCAGTTTGGTAAAATAATATCAAAATTAATTAAAGTAGGAGATATTATTTTTTTATCAGGTGAAATGGGATCAGGTAAGACATTTCTTGCTAGGTCAATTATAACTAGCCTTCTTAAAGAAGAAATAGAAATTCCTTCACCAACATTTACTATAATACAAGAATATGAGTGTAAGGAATTTACAATTGCTCATGCAGATCTTTATCGTATCAAAAATAAAAATGAATTAGAAGCTCTAGGAATAGACGAAATATTAGAAAAAGGATCAATTTTAATAGAGTGGCCAGAAAAACTTAAGAATATATACGAAAATGATACATTAGAAATAAAGTTTTTAGAAATAAAAGACAAGAAATCTCTTAGCCTTGTAAATATAAAAGGTTGGAAAAAAAGAATTGAAATATTAAAGAGTAAAAAGTATGGATGATAAAGAATGCGTTTTCGATTGGGAGGCAAATGGTCTAAATGATGGATTTAGATATCCTCATCAAATAGCAATAATTGATAATGATAATGAAGACTTTTGTAATACTTATAATATGAGATTACCTCATTACGAACTACCAGGACCAATAGCTCTATATAGAACAAATACCAATTGGAAAAAAACTAAAGAGGATAATCCTTCACTATATGAAATAATGCCTTCAATTTTAGAAGATTTATTAAGCTATGATATTATATGGGCATATAATTACAGCTATGACAAAGGAGTTCTTGAGGAGAGTCTTTTTAATACAGGAAGAAGTCCTTATTTATATAAAGATAAAATTGTGTGTGATGCAATGCCCTTTATATCTATTGCGTCAATACTTTATCCAAATATTATAAAAATTCCTAAAATAGAAAGTATCAGAAGAGGAAAAAAAGGAATTTATAACAGCCATAAATTAGAGAATGTTTATAAAGAAAATTTTTCTAACGATAATAAATTGACGTGGCATGTTGCTGAAAGTGATATTATTGCAACCTCAAGGTTATTAAATAAGATAAAATTAGAAGCTCCTGAATTCTGGAATTATAGAACTAGAATGTTCAGTAAATTTGCGCGCGAAGATATTTTTAATAAAAAAGCAGTTTGGGTAAGATATTACCAAGATAAAAAACAATTATTTCCTATGCTACCAATTTATGAAAGAGATAGAGATAATTACTTTTCTATAGATTTACAAAAATTTAAAAATACTGGAGGACTTTTAGAAAAACATAAAAAACAAATTATACAAGTAGGTACTGGTAAATCAAAAACTCTTCCTGAATGGTTACATTCATCTTATATAAAGACTGGCGGTATAATACTTGATGCACAATGGTTTGACTTACCAATAGAATATGATTTACCCAAAGAAAATGATATTAATGAAATTAAAGACTTAATTAACGAATATCTATCAGACCTTAAAATTTGGCCTGATAGGGATAATAAATATATTGAAAAAACAAGGTTTGGTTTTCCATCAAGAAATGATTTAAGTGCATGGAATTCATTCCATAAGGCTGAAACATGGGATCAAAAAGTTCAAATAAAATTCAAAGATCCAATATCAAAAAGGATAGCTAAAAGAATAATCTTTGATAATGCACCAGAAGTTTTAGATGATAATGCTTATAAAATTATTGAAGAATTTATTAAAGAAAGATGGAAAAGTATTGGACCAGATCAAAGACCTATGAAGGGATATGATTCTGGAAAAACCTGGATAACAATTCCTACTGCCCTAGAAAATATAAGAAAATGTGAAATGGAGGACGAGCTTGAGGAGCATTCCGACTTAGATATAAATTGCTTAAAGGGTTATAAAGAGTATTTATTAGATCTAGATCAGCAATTAAAATAAAAAATACTTGCATGAATGGAGGGACTTTCTTAGCTTAATAATACTGATTCACGGAGGTAGAGATGGGCTTAATAAATGTAACAGATGAGGAGTTCCAAAAAACAATTCTAGATAATGATGGCTTATGCTTAGTTGATTTCTGGGCTGAATGGTGTGGTCCATGCAAGCAAGTAGGGCCAATTCTGGAAGAAATTGCTTCAGATGAAAATATTTCTATAACTATAGCTAAAGTAAATATTGACGAGAACCCAAGGACTCCAACAAATTACGGTGTAAGAAGTATTCCAACCCTTATGCTATTTTTTAATGGTGAACTGAAAGATACTAAAGTAGGTGCGCTTCCAAAACAGGAGCTAAAGGATTGGATACAAAATAACAGCTAATTAATTTTTAAAGCCTCAGATACTAAATAAAGAGAACCACATATTAATATTCTTGAGTTTTTAAATTTAGAATATTTTTGTATTGCATCTTTTAAAGATTTAGATTCCTGTAAAACTTCATTTGAAAAAATAGTTTTATTTTTTATATCTTTGAGAGATGCGCTTTTAATACCCTCAATTGGGATAATAGTAATTTCTTTAGCAATACCTTTAAAATTCAAAATAAAATCAATTAAACTTCTATTTCTTGAAAGGCCCAAAATTATAAAAAGATTTTTCTTTTCTTTACTATTTAGATTTATCATTTCTTGGCTTATAATTTTAGCAGCTGAAGGATTATGGCACCCATCAATTAAAACTTCTGACCCTTTATCAATTATTGCTTCAATATTACTTGTTAATTTAGATAATCTTCCCAATAATTTTGTATTCTTTAATCCTTGAATAATTATTTCATCACTTATATCAATTTTATTCATTCTATGAAGTGATTTTAAGGAGGCAATACATAATCCTGCATTTAAAATTTGATATTCGCCATCTAAGCCGAGAGTCTCAAATTCTAGCTCGCCAGCTTTATCCTGATAAATTATTTGATCACCTCTCCTTTCAATGAACCAATCCTGATTGTAAAAAATTCCTTTTGCATTTTTCTTGTTCAAGTGATCTAAGATAATTTGTTTCAGAAATTTTTCTTGAGGTCCAAAAATAGCAAAACCACCATCAGGAATTATACCTAGTTTTTCTTCTGCGATCATTTTAAGATCTTTACCAAGAAATTCTTCATGATCATATGATATGGTAGTTATAATACTAAGATCCTTTCTTTCTATAATATTTGTAGGGTCATGAAGGCCACCCATTCCGACCTCTATAAGGTTCCAATCGGAATTACTTTTAGAAAATAATTCTAGAGCGCATGAGGTAATAAATTCAAAAAAAGATAATTCTTTATCATCATGAATTTTAATAAATTTGTTAGTTATATGCGATAATAAATCATCGCTAATAATTTTATCATTAATGATAAATCTCTCATTTATCTTGAGTAGATGAGGTGATGTATATACATTTGAAGAAAGTTTATTAGCTTTTAGGCAAGAATGTAAAAATGCAATTGTAGATCCCTTTCCATTCGTTCCTGTAATATGGATAGTTTTATTTATTTTTTTTTGAGGATGACCTACCTTAGAGAGGAATCTATAGATCCTCTCCTTTCCTTTTGAAGGTTTTTGAATAAATTGGTTAAAAAAATTATCTTCGAAAATCATTTACAACAAAAATTTTAAATTAGTTTTTATCATTCATTAATATATCAATTATATTAGAAATTGTTGATTTCAAGTCTTTTCTATGAACAACCATATCGATCATTCCATGATCTAACAAATATTCTGACTTCTGAAAGCCTTCTGGTAAACTTTCATTAATTGTATTACCAATAACTCTTGGACCTGCAAATCCAATTAATGCCTTTGGCTCGGCTATATGAATATCTCCTAGCATTGCATAAGATGCTGTAACGCCTCCAGTTGTAGGATTTGTTAAAATTACAATATAAGGTAATTTGCTCTCTCTTAATGACTGAAGCATTACTGTGGTCCTTGGCATTTGCATTAGAGAAAGAATGCCTTCTTGCATTCTAGCACCACCTGAAGAAGCACATAAAATAAAAGGGCAATTTTTTTTCAAAGCTGTTTCTATTGCCAATATAATACTTTCTCCTGCAGCCATTCCCAATGAACCACCCATGAAAGAAAAGTCGTGAACAGCCATAACTACAGAATTAGAATTTATTGCTCCAGATCCAATTAAAATAGAGTCTTTTTTTCCAGTCTTTGATCTTGCTTCTTTTATTCTGTCGATATACTTTTTTTGATCTCTAAACTTTAATGGATCAATTGGTACTTCAGGGCAATCCATATAGGAGATTGTTCCTTCGTCAAGTAATTGAGAAAACCTTATCTCAGCAGAAACCTTTAAATGATAACCACATTCAGGACATACAAATAAACCCTCCTCTGCATCAGTATGAAAAATCATGGAATCACATGAGGGACACTTTAACCATAAATTATCTGGGACCTCTCTTTTTTTAAAAATTTTTTTTATCCCAGGAGGAACAATATTTTTAAACCAATTCACTGAAGACTCCTTAGGTTTTAAGAGGTTTTGATAATTTCAACAAAAAATCTATCATATTTTTAACTATCAAATCATTATCTAGTTTTTTAATTTTTAGAGAATTAATTTCATTTACTATTGCTGATCCAACAACAATGGCATCAGAAAAATCAGAAATTTCTTTAACCTGTGTAGGATCTTTGATGCCGAAACCAACACCTATAGGTAAATCAGTATTTTCTTTAACCCTATTAATTATTTTCTCTATAAACTTATTATCTGGGGCTTTTGTACCAGTAATTCCTGCTATAGAAACAAAATATAGAAATCCTGAGCTCATTTTTATAATTTCTTTTAATCTTTCCTCATTAGTAGTTGGAGTTATAAAATTTATAAAATCTATTCCTAATTTTTGAGCTGGAACACATATCTCGTTACTATGTTCTATCGGCAAATCAACAATAATTAAACCATCAACACCAATTTTTTCACATTCTTCTAAAAAAGAATTTATACCATACTGAAGAATTGGATTAAAATAACCCATAAGGATAATTGGTGTTTTTTTATTTTTTTCTCTAAAAATCTGAACCATGTTTAAAGTTTTATTCATATCTTGGCCTTGATCTAGTGACCTTAAGGATGACTCTTGAATTGATGGACCATCTGCCATTGGATCAGAAAAAGGCATTCCAAGCTCAATAATATCAGCTCCTCCAGATGGAAGAGCCTCAAAAATCATTTGAGAAAGATTTCTATCTGGATCACCTGCGGTTATATAAGGTATAAATGCAGAACGTTTTTCTAATTTAAGGTCTTTAAATACTTTTGAAATACGTGATGTCATTAAATTTCAATTCCTAAAAGTTCAGCAATAGCAAAGACATCCTTGTCACCTCTACCACACATATTCATAATTATGATTTTATCCCTAGAATTTTCTTTTGCTAGCTTAAGCGTAAAAGATAAAGCATGCGAAGGTTCAAGTGCAGGAATTATTCCTTCTAATTTTGAACAAATTTGAAATGCCTCTAGTGCCTCCATATCTGTTGCTGAGACATACTCAATTCTTTTCATATCTTTCAACCATGAATGTTCTGGACCTATTCCAGGGTAATCTAAGCCCGCTGAAATTGAATGCCCCTCGGTAATTTGTCCATCAGTATTTTGGAGTAAATATGTTTTATTACCATGGAGGACACCTGGCTTTCCCTTTGATAGGGATGCAGCATGCTCATCTGTCTCAAGACCTTTCCCAGCCGCTTCAACTCCAAACATTTTAATATCATCGTCTAAAAAAGGATAAAATAACCCCAATGCATTTGATCCTCCACCAACACATGCAACTAAAAAATCTGGATTGCGACCTTCTTTAATTTGAATTTGTTTTTTTGCTTCCAAACCGATTATAGATTGGAAATCTCTTACTAATTGTGGATAAGGATGAGGCCCAGCTGCAGTACCTATTATATAAAATGTATCATCAACATTTGAAACCCAGTCACGAAGAGCCTCATTCATTGCATCCTTTAAGGTTCCATTTCCTGAAGATACAGGAATAACTTCTCCACCTAGTAATTTTATTTTGAAGACATTAGGTTTTTGTCTTTCTATATCTGTTTCACCCATATAAATTACGCAAGGTAAATCAAATCGCGCACAAACAGTTGCTACAGCTACTCCATGTTGTCCAGCACCAGTTTCCGCTATAATTCTTTTTTTTCCCATCCTTTTAGCTAGAAGTATCTGACCAAGGCAATTATTAATTTTATGGCTTCCTGTATGATTAAGCTCATCACGTTTAAAATAAATTTTTGAACCACCTGCATATTCAGTCAATCTTTCAGCAAAATATAAAGGGCTCTCTCTACCCACATAATCTCTAGCGAAACTCTCTCTTTCCTCAATAAAAAGAGGATCGTCTTTTGCAGAATTATATGCATCTTCAAGCTCTATTATAAGCGGCATAAGTGTTTCAGCAACATAACGACCTCCGTAGTCACCAAAATTTCCAGAAATATCTGGTTTATCTTTATAAGTATTTTTAGCCATATTTTTTTTTATACGCCAATCTAGTTAATTTAACAAAGTTATCTATCTTTTGTTTATCTTTTAAGCCTGGTTTAGTCTCAACACCTGAAGAAACATCTATTACTGATGAATTAGAAAAGTTAACAGCGTCAATAATATTTTCTGAATTTAAGCCGCCTGATAAAAAATAATCTGCCCCTTTCCAATTTTTCAAAATTGACCAATCAAATGTTTTGTTTAATCCACCTCTTTGCTCGTTATGACTATTACCAGGTTTTGCATCGAATAAAAAGTAATCTACAAAATCACTATACTTCTCTGAAAATTTCAAATCTAGAATTCCTGAAATACCAAAAGCTTTTATAATTGGTAGTCCAAATAATTTTTTTATTTCCATACATCTACCAATGGTCTCATCACCATGGAGTTGAATTAAATTTGCATCAACTGAAGATATGCATTGCTCAATATAATCATCCTTAGCATTAACAAAAACTGCCACTCTCTCAATATCATTTGCAGCTTTAGAGAATAAAAGTTTTTCTGCATATTCAGGATGAAGCCTTCTTGGGCTAGGGTCAGCAAAAATAAAGCCACACATATCAGCGCCTGAAAGCTTAACCATTTCTATTTGTTCTAACGAGGATAATCCACAAATTTTAATTTTTATCATTATAGGTCTATTTGGTTAAGGATTTCATTAATAGTATCTATTGGGCTGTGTGAATCAGTAATTGGTCTTCCAATAACTAATAAATCGGCGCCTTCTTTTATGGCATCACCAGGGCTCATAACTCTTTTTTGATCATTTAAATTTTCATTATTTAGCCTTATACCTGGAACAACTAAAGTAAAGTCCTTACCAATATTATTCTTAATCAATGCAATTTCTTTTGCCGAACAAACTATACCATCCAATCCAGATTCTTTTGTTAACTTAGCAAGTTTAAGAACTAAATCTTGACTTTCATTAATAAATCCAATCTCATTAAGATCCTGATCATCTAAGCTTGTAAGAACAGTAACTGCAATAATTTTTGTTGATGAATCTTTGTATTCATTTCTTGCTCTTACTGCAGCTTTCATCATATCTTTTCCACCAGACGAATGAACGTTTATTATTGCTACATTTAAATCCATAAGTGACTTAACAGTTTTATATACAGTGATAGGAATATCATGAAGTTTCAAATCTAAAAAAATAGGAACACCAAAATTTGAGATTTCTCTAACACCTTTTGGCCCGAAAGAATTAAAAAATTCCATTCCAAGTTTTACACCGCCAATATAATCTTTTAAATCTGAAACTAGTGATTTTGCCATTTTCAAGGAATTAACATCAACAGCAAGAATAATTGGGTTTTTAAATATCTTATTCATTTTATCTCCAGACAGTTTAATCATTTAAACTAGTTAGGATGAATTAAGATTTATAGTTAAGTCTATCCCTAACACCTTTACCAGGCTTAAACATTGGAACATCCTTTGCTGGAATCACAACCTTTTCTCCAGTCCTAGGATTTCTTCCGTTTCGGGCATTTCTATGTCTAACAGAAAAAGTACCAAAACCTCTAATCTCAACCCTTCCTTTATTTGATAAAGAGTCGCCAATATTTTCTAAGACAGTATCAACAATTATTTCAATGTCTCTTTGGATCAAATGCGGATTATTCTTTAAAAGCTTTTTTATTAAAGAAGACTTAATCATTTTTTTCCTCATTATTATCTATTTCTGAGGTATTTTTATCAAGAGCCTCTCCAAGAATATCTCCTAATGATGCACCAGAGTCTTTGGAGCCATATTGCTCAATAGCCTCTTTTTCATCAGAAATTTCTAAAGCCCTAATTGAAAGTGATATTTTTCTGGACTTTGAATCATAATTTGTAACTTTTGCATCTACCTTTTGTCCTGCCTCAAATCTTTCAGGTATTTGCTCTGATTTATCTTTTGAAAGGTCAGACCTTTTTATAAAAGCAGGAACTTTATCTCCTATTTCAACATCAATTCCTGAAGCTTGAGATGAAATAACAGTACAAGTCACGACGCTTCCTTTTTTAATTTGATCTAGTGATTCCATTGGGTCATCGTCAAGCTGTTTTATTCCAAGCGATATTCTCTCTTTAGAGGGATCAATATCAATTATTATTGCTGAAATTTCTTGATCAACTTGAAAATCTTTGATTGCTTCAGGTCCAGACTTTCTCCAATCAACATCTGACATGTGAACAAGACCATCAAGCTCATCACTGACTTTAACAAAAAGACCAAAATCAGTAATATTTTGGATCTTACCTTTTAGTTTAGTTCCAATAGGATTATTTTGAGCAAAATCTTCCCAAGGATTATCTAAGCATTGTTTTAAACCTAATGATAATCTTTTTTTCTCTGGATCTATTTCTAGAACCATTACTTCAACATCTTGATTTTGCTGTACATATTTATTTGGATTTTGCATTTTAGAAACCCAACTCATTTCTGAGACATGGACTAATCCTTCAATACCGCCCTCTATTTCAACAAATGCACCATAATCAGCAATGTTTGTTACACGCCCTTTATATCGTTCCCCTACAGTATAATTTGATTGCGCTTCAGCCCATGGATCATCCTGTAATTGTTTCATACCAAGAGAAATCCTCATATTCTCACCAGAAACTTTAGTTATTAAAACCTTAACTTTTTCACCAACGCTGATCACCTCTTCAGGACTATTTATTCTTTTCCAGGAAATATCTGTAACATGTAACAACCCGTCAATTCCACCAAGATCAATAAATGCACCATAATCAGTTATATTTTTAACTATGCCCTCAACTATCTCGCCTTCTTTAATTTTCTCTAATAACTCAGATTTATCAATTGACTGACTCTCGGATAAAACTGATTTTCTGGAAACAACAATATTTCCTCTTTTTCTGTCCATTTTAAGTATATGAAAAGTTTGTAATGTATGCATCAATGGCTTCATATCTCTAACTGGCCTGACATCAACTTGGCTTCCTGGTAGAAAAGCCTGAGCGCCGTCTAAATCAACTGTAAAACCACCTTTAACTTTTCCGTTAATTACACCTTCAACAATGGAGTTTTCTTTTTGCGAAACCAATAAATTAGTCCAAATCTCTTCCCTTCTAGCTTTTTCTCTAGAAAGGACAGCATCGCCAAGAGCATTTTCAATTCTTTCAAGATAAACATCAACTTCATCCCCTACTTCTAAATTATGATCTTTACCTGAGGCTGAAAATTCTTCTGATGGAATCCGTCCTTCAGTTTTCATGCCTACATCAACAATGATTGTATCGGACTCTATCCCTACGACCGTACCTTTTATAACCTGACCTTCTTCACAAGCATTTGATACAAAGCTCTCCTCAAGAAGTTTCGAAAACTCTTCTAAAGAGCCTTCTGGAACTGAATCAACTAGATTTGACAAATATTAATCTCCCTCATTTATTAAACTCCACAATAATCATTAAATTTCTCTATGACTAAAGATGAAACTATTTCTAATGTATCTTCTATATCAATACTAGTAGTATCAATAAGATGAGCATCTTTTGCTGCAATTAAAGGTGCAACGCTTCTTTCCTTATCTCTTTGATCCCTTTTTTGCAATTGTTTTATTACCTGATTATAAGAAATTTTTTGTTTTTTTTCTGAAAACTCAGATAATCTTCGTTTTGCACGCTCTTCAATTGATGCAGAAATAAATAATTTTATATTTGCGTTTGGAAAAATTACTGTTCCTATATCTCTACCATCTACTACAATACCTTTATGATCTTTAGATTTTTCTTTAAAATCTCTTTGTATTTTAACTACAATTTTCCTTACTTCGGATATTGATGCAATAATAGATGAATACTTATCAATCAAAGGATTGCGAATTTTACCTTCATCAATATTTTTTACATTCAATATTTTAGCCTCTGAAACCGCATTTAATTGTGAAAAATTTTCTCCATATCTAAGAATTACTTTTTGCGCTAATCCTCTATAAATTATTCCAGTATCAAAATATGAAAAATTAAATTTACTAGAAATTCCTTTTGCTATAGTACCTTTCCCTGAACCTGCAGTTCCGTCAATTGCAACAATAAATGTCATAATATTACACCGATATTTTAGCCCCTAGTCTTTTCATTAAATCTATAAAATTTGGGAAGCTTGTTTTAATAGTTGAGTAGTCATCTATTTCTATTGGCTGATTTGATACCATACCCATAACAATTGATGACATAGCCATTCGATGATCAAGATTTGTTTTTATAAAAGCACCACCTTCAGGTCCATTTGGGTCACCGGTAATAATAAGATCATCGTTGTCAATTCTAGCTTCTACACCATTTTTTGAAATAAAATCATATATACCTTGTAATCTATTACTTTCTTTAACTTTTAATTCAGATAAACCTCGAAAAATAGAAATGCCATCTGCAACAGATGCTGCTACTGCTAATATAGGGTAATCATCAATCATGCTCGGAGCTCTTTCAGCACAAATATCTACGGATTTTAAGCGACTTGAAACAACATCAATATCAAAAACTTTCTCACCGGCTTCCTCTCTTTCATTATAAAATCTTATTTTTGCACCCATTTCAGTTAAGGATTTAAATAAACCATTTCTAGTAGGATTATCTAAAATACTTTTAAGTGTTATGTTAGAATTTTTACATATCAACCCAGCAACTAACGGATAAGCAGCGGAAGATGGGTCACCTGGTATTGTTATATTAACTGAGTTTAATTCTTTTTGTCCTTCTAGACTAATAATGGTTTTATCACTTTTTTGTTTTAAGTCTATATTGTAACCATAACACTTTAAAAGGGTTTCTGTATGGTCACGGGTTTTCTCTCTCTCAATAACAGTTGTTACACCTGGAGTATTTAAACCTGCAAGAATTATAGCAGATTTAACTTGAGCAGAAGCTATAGGCATCTCGTAAGTAATAGGGATAGGCATATTAGAACCTTTTACAATAATTGGAAGAAATTCAGATTTTTCCAAAATGAAATTTGCTCCAAAATCAATTAGAGGATCTACAACTCTTTTCATTGGTCTTTTCGATAAAGACTCGTCACCAGTAAGATGAACCTCGATGGGGCATGTAGAAACTAGGCCCAGAATAAGTCTTGCTGCTGTTCCAGAATTACCAAAATCTAAAAGGGTATCAGGCTGCTTTAAACTGCCAATACCAATTCCATTAATAATACACTCACCATTTGAGTTAAAATTAATATCGGAACCAAGTAACTTCATAGCATTTATAGTACTATGAACATCAGTACTATTAAGCAATCCAGTTATTTTACTTTCACCAATTGCAATAGAGGACAGTATAACACACCGATGAGAGATAGATTTATCACCAGGTATAGTAATAGAACCATTTAAGTCAAAACTTTTACTTGAAAAAAGACTTAAGCTAGACATATTATTTTTTTGATCTTGATTCATTGTTAATAAAGGTTTAGCAGACATATTGTAAGAAAAAAACTTTTTTTGGTTTTGACACTATTGTTTCTTCATGGCAATGGAGATAAATGATTTTATAAGGATAAAAATGAGTAAAGATAAATTAGGAAAAAAAAGAGTTTGCCCAACTACAGGAAAAAAATTCTATGATTTGAATAAGGATCCTGCAGTAAGCCCTTATACTGGTGAACTTTTAAATATAGTAAATATTGAAGACCAGGAGAAAGAGAAAATAGTAGAAGCTATAGCTGAAACAGAAGTAGATGAAACAGAGGTAAATAGTGCAGAAGAAAATATCGAAGAAATCGATAATGTAATTGAGAATGATGAAGAGGAGTCAATACCAGAGATTGATGAAGAAACTATTCCGGATCTTGAAAACACAACCGATGACGAAGTTATAGAAAACGAAGCAGATGAAGAAATTAATGAATTTGATACTGAAGATCTTGACGACCTTGAAGATGAAAATGATGATGACTTTCTAAATGATGATGATGTTACTGGTGTAATAAAAACTGTTTCAAGTGATAACGATGATAGCTAATTATGGGGCTATAGCTCAGCTGGGAGAGCGCTTGCATGGCATGCAAGAGGTCAGCGGTTCGAGCCCGCTTAGCTCCACCAAATCTTAAAATGAAGTTTTCAATTATACTAATAATAACAGGACTAATTTTCTGGATTGGCGTATTTATTGCCCAGAGCTAGTTTTAAATTTAAATTACCCAATATTGAAATAAATTAATGTCAAAGTAAGAGTAATTATAAAGATAATTGTAATTAGGATTATCGACTTCAAGATTTATCTTCCACATCTATACCATTTTATAGCATCTGAAATATCTTTCCTTGTAGCTAAGCCCTCTTCAAATAATAAGTTCAGGTTATATTGGGCACCACTATGTCCTTTTGAAGCAGATTGCTTGTACCACTTCAAAGATTGGGTAAAGTTTTGATCAACCCCAATACCAAAACGATAAGCTAAACCTAAATTGTACTGAGCTTCTATACTTCCTTGCTCTGCAGATAATTTATACCAATTAAAAGCTTCTTTTTTATCTACATCTACTCCAAGCCCTACATCATACATCCTGCCCAACTGGTATTGGGCATTAATATTCCCTTGATTAGCAGATTTTCTGTACCAATATTCTGCAAGAACAAAGTCTTGATCTACAAATTCACCATTAGCATAAATTCTTGCTAAATTTAGCTGAGCATCATCAAAACCTTCAGATGCTAAAGTCTCAATTTTACTTATAAAAGAATTCTCTGCTAATAAATTTACTGAGAAAAATATTAAAAAAATATATGAAAAGAAAATTTTAAACATGACTCTAGAGACTAATGACTTTCTTCCTCAGAATGAGTTTTAGAATGCTTCTTACTATGAGGGATTTCATATACGGTTGGTGGTTTACCAGTATCAAAGAAAACTTTTCTTCCTAGTTGAGTATAATCTGATTCAAAACCCATAATACCTATAAAAACTATTATAGCAAAAGTAGGTATAAAAAGACCCAACACTAAAGCCATTCTCTCCCAGACCATATGCATAAAAACAGCACATATAAAATATGCTTTCAAAAACATAAATAAGAGTACCAAACTCCAGCGAGTAAAGCCTTGAAAGCCTATATAATCAACTGCATAAGAAAATGCGCTTAAAACAAAAAGTAATAGCCATACCCATAAATATGTACTGATAGGATGTTCTTGTCCTTCTTCCGCCATAATTTACCTCACCATAAATAGAAAAATGCAAAAATGAAAACCCAGACTAAATCAACAAAATGCCAATATAGACCCATTGTTTCTACGATTTCATAACGACCTTTTTGCCATGTAAAAAAACCTCTTCTACCCGTATCATAGTCTCCGCGTTGTACTTTTCGAGCAATCAAAAATAAGAAAATGACACCAACGGAAACATGAAAACCGTGAAAACCAGTTACCATAAAAAATATGGAGCCAAATTGCCTTGCACCAAAAGGATTTTCCCAAGGACGAATTCCTTCCTCAATTAGTTTACTCCATTCAAAGGCTTGCATTCCAACAAATGACAAACCTAGAACTGCTGTTAAATATAAAAGTGCTGCTGCTTGTTTTCTTTTTTTCTGATAACCACTTCTAACAGCCATAGCCATAGTTCCACTACTGGTTATCAGTATAAATGTCATAATAGCAATTAGAAGAAGAGGAACACTTACGCCGTTTACAGTAAGAGCAAAAACTTCACTAGTATTTGGCCAAGGCTCAACAGTAGACCATCTAGCTGTCATATAACCTATCAAGAAACAACTAAAAATAAATGTGTCACTCAAAAGAAATATCCACATCATTGCTTTTCCCCAAGGAACTCCTTTGAAAGCTCTTTGATCAGAGGCCCAATCAGAAACAAAACCTTCCATTCCATCCTTTAACGGTACTTTTGATGTAGAAGTCATATCTGGTATCCTATAAAAATAATATTTAAGTTAACAAAAGCATTGTAAATAACAAAAGCCAAACAACTAACAAAAAATGCCAATAAATTGCACACAAATTCACATTAAGAGAAAAATTGGAGGACTCTTCTTCTGGGGAAAAACTTTTTACTATTACGAACAACCAAGCTATTAAACCACCTATTAAATGTAAAATATGTAAAGCAGTTAGCAAATAGAAAAAAGCATATGAGGGATTAGTTGATACAAAATAACCAAATGATACTAATTCTCTCCATACGAATAATTGTCCTGTAATAAATCCTAAAGTAAGAGCACCAGCTAAAAAGAGATATTCTCTAGTCCTTTTATAATTATTTTCTTTAGAGTTAATATTTGCTTTATGAAAAGCAATACTACAAAGTAAAATAGTTCCCGTATTTAACCACAAAAGGTATGGTTCTGGAAGTATTCGCCAATCTCCATAGGCCATTCTACCAATGTAAGCAACAGAAAATAATGTAAATAAAACACCTATTACTGCCATTAATACATAGAGAGCTACGCGAGGCAATGGCATGGAAGATGATTTTCCACTATGTTTGTTATCTATAGCAGCCTGATCAGATGTCCAAGGCTTTTGAGATAATATTCCTAAAATACTCAAGTTTTTTCTACTCCAAGTTCTGTATAACCATCCATTAACTTAACTTTTTCATTAGGCACATCCTGCGGTATAAAATCTTCTTCTGCGCCAGGTACACTATAGTCATAAGCCCAACGATAAACTATTGGTAACTCTTTACCAAAATTTCCATGAACAGGCGGTTGTTCCGGAGTTTGCCACTCTAATGAAGTAGCCTTCCATGGATTTTTTTCAGCGATTTTACCATTTTTTGCACTCCAAAAAACATTAAATATAAATACTAACTGAGCAAATCCAACTGCGAGTGCAGCGATGGTAATAAAAATATTTAGATTGGCTGCCGATGAAGTATATAGAGCTTCAGTTTGACCCATTTCATAATATCTTCTTGGCACACCAATAAATCCTAAATAATGCATTGGGAAATATAGCAAATAAGAACCTACAAAAGTTACCCAAAAATGAAATCTGCCCATAGTTTCATGCAGCATCTTTCCTGTCATTAGTGGGTACCAATGGTAAATAGCCCCAAAAATTACTAATACTGGAGCAATTCCCATAACCATGTGAAAATGAGCAACAACGAAGTATGTATCTGAAAGGGGTACATCAACTATGACATTACCAAGAAATAAACCCGTAAGACCTCCATTCAAAAATGTAACAATAAATCCCAAACTAAATAGCATTGGAATAGTCAGATGTATATTCCCTTTCCACAAGGTAAGGATCCAATTGTAGACTTTTAAAGCAGTAGGGACTGCAATAATTAAAGTTGTGGTGGCAAAAAAGAAACCAAAGTATGGGTTCATACCACTTACATACATATGGTGAGCCCAAACAATAAAACTTAGGGCACCAATACCAACTATTGCCCAAACCATCATTCTAAAGCCAAAAATATTTTTTCGAGCATGAATTGATATTAAGTCAGAGACAATTCCAAAGGCTGGCAGAGCAACTATATATACTTCTGGGTGACCAAAGAACCAGAAGAGGTGTTGGAACAAAATTGGACTTCCTCCGCCGTAGCTTAAGTTTTCTCCAAACTCAACAAGAGCAGGCATGAAAAAGCTGGTCATTAGTAACTTATCGAAAAGCATCATAACGGCGCTAACGAAAAGAGCTGGAAAGGCAAATAAAGCTAAAACTGTAGCGGTAAATATACCCCATACTGTTAATGGCATTCTCATTAATGTCATTCCACGGGTTCTAGCTTGTAATATTGTGATAACATAATTAAGACCACCCATTGTAAATCCAACAATGAATATACATAATGAGATCAACATCAAAAGTATACCGGTCTCCTGACCAGGTGTGCCTCCTAGAATTGCTTGAGGAGGGTAAAGTGTCCAACCAGCACCTGTTGGTCCACCAGGAGTAAAGAAGCTTATAAATAAAACTATAACAGCCAATAAATAAGTCCAGTAACTGATCATATTTAAATATGGAAAGACCATATCTCTAGCTCCCACCATCAGGGGAATCATATAATTGCCAAAAGCTCCTAAAAACAATGCTGTGAGAAGGTATACAACCATTATCATCCCATGCATTGTTATAAATTGATAATAAGTTCCTTCGCTAATAATCGCCATTTCAGGAAAAGCAATTTGAATTCTCATAAACCAAGATAAGACAAGGGCAACAAAACCTATTCCAAAAGCTGTTAAGCCATACTGAATAGCTATTAATTTTGCGTCTTGAGTAAAAACTTTTTCTGTCCACCAACTTTTTGGATGATAAAGTTCTACTTCTTCCAATTCACTCTCAGGAATTATTGAATCTGACATAATATTTACCTCTTCTTAATTAATTACTTTTAGTAAGTGCTAGTTTCTCATTTTTTTCCAGCATTGCTTGTTGTTGAATTTCTCCAAATGTAAGTTGTTCACTTAACCATTCTTGATAATCGCTAGCCTCATCAACTAGAACCTCACCTCGCATAGCATGGTGACCAACGCCACAGAGTTCAGCACATAGAATTTCATAATCACCAATAACAGTAGGTCTTATCCAATAGAAGGTAACCATTCCTGGCACTAAGTCCATCTTGGCTCTAAATTGAGGAACATAAAAATTATGAAGCACGTCTATAGATCTCAATAAAAATTTGACCGGTTTATCGTGTAAAAGATGAAGTGCATCACCTTCAATTAAAATATCATCTCTACCATTGGGATCATTTTCATTCATCCCAAAGGGGTTATCAGCATTTATATTCCTTGCATCGGTTGTTCCTAGGATTCCATCTTCGCCAGGAAGTCGAAAATTCCAGTACCATTGTTGTCCCATCGCTTCTATGGGCATTGCATCTTCTGGGGGTGATACATACTCATCCCAAACTATAAGACCAGGTGCAAGCAGTCCTGCAACACCAATAGTAGTTAAGACAGTTAAAATAACTTCAGCTTTTTTACTTTCAGGCTCATATTCTGCCCTTCTGTTTTTCTTACTTCCATATTTTATGACGCAATAAGTCATAAAAGTAAGAATTAGCACATAAACTGCACCAGTCATCCAAAAAGTTAACTCAATTGTACTGTCAATGTTACTCCAATTAGAAGCAATTGGAGTTGAATACCATGGAGTAAAAATGTGAAAAAGAACCGACCCAACGATTAAAATTAATAGAATAATAGGTACCATTTATAATCCTCATTTAAAGCTAATTTTTAACGCAGTTAGCTTTTCAAAATATTACTAATATAATATGGACACAAATTACTATTTGTCTATCTAAAGTCAAGATACACAGTGTCGCAATATTATGCTTTTAAAAGATATTTCTTTAGGGCATCTTATACTTTAATTTGGTATAAAAAATTTATTATAATGAAAAATTTAAAACTAATAGCAGATCTTTTTAAAGTGAGAATAAGCCTGACAATTATGTTATGCGCTATTTCTGGGGCTTTTATTGTTCCAAATAATAATTTGACTATGCTAGATATTTTTCTGATATCAATATCAACATTCTTAGCCTCAGCAGGGGTGAGTGCATTTAATCAATACTTTGAAAGAGATTTGGATGCATTAATGCCTAGAACCTCTAAGCGACCTTTTGTCACAGGAGAATTAAAACCAACTATCCTTTGGCCATCATTGTTTTTAATAATTTCATTATTTGGTCTATCGATCTCTTTTATTTTCCTAAATCCATTCTCTTGCTTTTATAATTTTCTTGGAGCATTAGTTTATGGATTATTTTACACTGTTTGGCTCAAAAGAAAAAGTATTTGGAATATAGTTATAGGTGGGCTAGCAGGAAGCTTCGCAACCCTCGCTGGTTCAGCTGCAGTTGATCCTATATTGGCACCAGAAGCAATAATTCTCTCAGTTATTTTGTTTTTATGGACGCCACCTCATTTTTGGAGCTTAGCTATAGCAATTGGAGATGATTATAGAAAAGCAAATATACCAATGCTGCCAAATTTTTTAAGTAATTCACTAACATCCTACATTATTCTTTTTCATACGATAATTCTTGTATGTGTCATGTCACTTTTGATATTTTATAATGCAAGTATATTTTACGTAACAGCAGTACTTCTAGGTGGAGGTTATTTCATCTGGACAAGTATTATACTAGCTGTAAAAAAATCAAAAGCTGCAGCAATGTCAAACTTCTTTGGTTCTTTTGTCCAACTAGGTTTATTACTTTTATTAATAATCATAGATGGAATAATTATTTAAGCTTAATTTTTGTAAGCACCATATTCAATAAGAATGTCTTGAATCTTTTTATAATGTTTTATTTTTGCCCATTGAAGAGCGGTTCTTCCTGTAAGATCAGTATCGTCTGGGTATGCACCACCTTCAAGCAAAGCATTCACAGCTTCAAAATTCCCAAACCGTGAAGCTATAATAAGAGGTGTCTCTTTATTGGGGCCAGATCTATCTGGGTTTGCGCCAGACTTAATCAGTTCTGAAACTAAATTATAATTATTCTTTCGTGAAGCTATTGATAAGGCTGTCCTTTTATCATCATCTCTTTGATTAACCCTTGCTCCTTTTTCTAATAGAAATTTAACCATGTCTGAACGACCTCTATCAACTGCAAGTAACAATGCCGGAACTTCGTCAAAATCAAGCTCACTAGGTGATCCACCAACTTGAATTGAATATAACAAATCTGACATTGTCCCAGATTTTACTGCTGTTACGACTAAACCCTCCTTGAAAGGGCTTTTGCTTGTTGATTGGGCTATACAATCAAAAGAAAAAAGAAAAAGAAAAAAGAAAAGAAGAAGATGTTGTTTTCTTAAAAAAATTAAAAATTTTGTAAAAATACCGACCATTAGTAAAAACTATAAAACAATTATAGCAATAGATAAATAATTAATATAAAAGCAATCAATGATTAAAAAAGTAACACTATATATTTTATTTATAATATTTATTCTTGCATCAATTTATTTCTTTTTAAATAAAGATTATTATCAAAATAATCTTGTTCAAAAAATTGAAAATCAAGACGAACTTCCTGGCGGTCACTTTATTTTAACCAAAAGTGATGGAACTACTTTTAACTCCGAGCAATCTAACAAACTAATGCTCATATACTTTGGCTTTACCTACTGTCCTGATGTTTGCCCAACAACATTAATAAAAATGGCTGATGTTATTGATAGCCTAGGAAATGATTCTGATAAAATTAGTCCAATTTTTATTACTATAGATCCTGAAAGAGATACGAGTGATATAATTAAAGATTATACAAGTGCATTTCATGAAAAGATAATTGGATTAACAGGAAGCGAAAATGAAATTAGTAATGTGGCTAAAGATTGGGGGGTTTACTATCAAAAAGAACGAATTGAAGACTCAGATGACTACACAGTTAATCATCTTGATATAATCTTTCTAGCTAACTCAAATGGAGAATTTGTTGATTATTTTGCGCCTAAGATTAAATCTGCGTTAATAATTGAAAAAATAAGAAATATTATAAATAAAGATTAAATATCGAGATTAACAATTAGATCTCCAGATGAAATACTCTCCTGGATAAATTCTCGTCTTTTTATAACTTCATCGCCCATTAGATCAGAAAAAACTTCGCTATTATCAACTCCTTCATCCACCTTAACTTTCAGTAGTCTTCTTGAATCTGGATCAAGTGTTGTATCCCATAATTGATCCGCATTCATTTCTCCCAGACCTTTATATCTTTGAATTTGTAAACCTTTTCTTCCCTCTGAAAGAACAGCTTCAACAAGATCACAAGGACTGTTGACCTGATAGCCTCTTCCACCTCTTTCAAAAATATTTCCCTTTTTAATATTAAAATTAAAATACTGAACAATTTCTTTTGCTAAATCAGATAAAAGTTTAGAGTCAGGAGATAAAAATATACCAGGACCTAAAGATAATGTTTCAAAGACTCCTCTAATTTTTCTTTTAACTGTAAGGCCATTTCCTTCTTCATAATTAGCCTCCCACTCAGCCTGATCATCGTTATATTTTTCGGTCATCCTATCAGAAATAATTTTAAGAGTTTCTTCAGAAATTTTAGTAGGTTGATTAAATGCGCCGCTCAAAGCTGATACTTCAACAAGGTTTGAGTTGTATCTACTTGGCAACCCTTTAATGATAGATCGGAATCTTCTACTTTTATTAATAATATCTAAAAGATCGTTTGATGTTATTGTTTCATCGGAATTTAAAATCAAAGCAGATTCATCTATTCCAGAATTAATAAGATAATTATCTAGGTCGTCATCATCCTTTAAATATGTTTCAGAACTCCCCTTTTTTGCTTTATATAAAGGTGGTTGGGCAATGTACAAACACCCAGATGATATTAAAGGATACATTTGCCTGTAAAAAAATGTTAATAAAAGCGTTCTTATATGTGCTCCATCAACATCTGCATCCGTCATAATGATAATTTTTTTATACCTCAATTTATTAACATTAAAACCTTCTTCCTCATCATCTATCTCAGATATATCACGACCAATTCCAGCCCCTAAGGCTGTAATTAATGTGCCTATTTCTACAGAAGATAAAACTTTAGATAGTCTTGCTTTTTCACAATTAATAATTTTCCCTCTCAAAGGAAGTATTGCTTGGGTTGCTCTATCACGACCTTGTTTTGCTGAACCACCAGCTGAGTCTCCTTCAACAATAAAAATTTCGCATTTTTCTGGATCTTTCTCCTGACAATCTGCTAACTTTCCTGGTAATGATGATATATCTAAAGCACCTTTTCTTCTTGTTAATTCTCTAGCTTTTCTTGCTGCATCCCTGGCTGCAGCGGCTTCAATTACTTTGCTTATAATATTTTTAGCTTCACTTGGGTGCTCTTCAAACCATTCTGATAACGCATCATTAACTAAACTTTCTACAACAGGTCTTACCTCTGAGGAAACTAGCTTATCTTTAGTTTGACTAGAAAATTTAGGATCAGCAACTTTAATTGATAAAACACAAGTTAGTCCCTCTCGAATGTCATCACCTACTAGCTGAACATTTTCCTTTTTTGCCATACCAGACTCTTGAGCATAGGAATTCACAACTCTTGTTAGTGCTCCTCTAAGTCCAGCAAGATGAGTACCACCGTCTTTTTGGGGAATATTATTAGTAAAACAATTTACTGTTTCATAATAACTATCATTCCACCACAACGCTAAATTTACTTCTACTCCATCTTTTTTTGCAAGTAAGCTTATTGGCTCATCGATCATTGGTTTTTTTGATTGATCAAGATATTTTACAAATTCCTTCAGTCCCCCTTCATAGCTCATAACTTTTTCCCAAGGTTTATCCTCTCTCAAATCTTGGAGTAATATAGAGATTTGAGAATTTAAAAAAGCTAACTCTCTTAGTTTTTTTTGGAGAACTCTTCTATCAAATTCAATCATAGTAAAAATTTTTTTTGAAGGCAAAAATTTAATTTCTGTTCCTGTCTCTTCATTGCACTTTCCGATAACTTTTAGAGGTGATTGAGCATCACCATCTTTAAATGTCATATGATATTTCTCACCATCCCTTTTTATATTTAACTCAAGATTCTCAGATAGCGCGTTTACAACCGATACCCCAACACCATGAAGACCACCTGAAACCTTATATGAGTTCTGATCAAATTTACCTCCAGCGTGTAATTGTGTCATAATAACCTCTGCAGCAGATACACCCTCTTCATGAATTTCGGTTGGTATTCCTCTTCCATCATCTTTTACTGTTACAGAGCCATCAGGATTAATTGATACAGTAATGTTTTTGCAATGCCCCGCTAAAGCTTCATCAACGGAATTGTCTACAACCTCATATACCATATGATGAAGACCTGAGCCATCATCAGTATCCCCTATATACATTCCAGGTCTTTTCTTAACTGCTTCAAGCCCCTTAAGAACTTTTATAGAATCAGCATCATACTCTTCTTTTTTAATTTTCTTTTTGGCCATTCCTACCTCTAATTTATTTTTTTTAGTCTTCCCATTCCAACTGAAAAAATTTCAGAGAACTCATTTATTGCTGAGAACATATCAATATCAGTTCCAGTCATAAAAATTTGAGCATTTGTTTCTATTATTTGATCAAATAATGCGGACCTTCTGAGTTGATCTAAATGAGCAACTATCTCATCAAGTAATAAAATTGGATATCTATTTGAATTCTCCGCAATTAAGCTTAAATGGTTAAGTATTAATCCAATTAAGAGACTCTTTTGCTCCCCAGTAGAGCACTGATTAGCAAAAATCCCTTTACCCCTGTGACTAACCAATAAATCACTTTTATGAATACCAAATGATGTTCTTCCAGAAAAAGAATCTTTTGTTCTATTCTCAAAAAGATTTTTCAAATAAAATATTTTAGTATCTTCAATATCACCATAAAATAATTTATCCTCAGTTATACCATCAATTTTAAGAAAGGCTCTAGGCCAAACAGGGTATTTATCATTATCAAGCTTTGAATTAAGACCTTTAGCTAATTTTATTCTATTAAGAGCTATATCAATACCGTCTGAAGCCATTTGAGTCTCTAACGCATCAAGCCAATTAGTATTAGATTTATCTTCTTGTAAAAGATTATTTCTTTCACGCATTAATTTTTCATAACTTCTAAGTAAACCTGAATGATTATTTATAAATGATGAACATAGCATATCTAAAAATTTTCTTCTTGATGAAGGGGATTCTATAAAAATTTGATCCATTGAAGGAGTTAGCCATGATATGGAAATAATTTCTGGTAAAGATTTTGAAGCTACAACCTTCTTATTATTAATCTTTACTTCTCGGCCCTTAATTCTTCCAGCTGGAATACCTGTTGATATTTTATATGTTACATTGTCCGATAAAATATTTACATTAATACCCCACTCTGGTGGCCCCTTAATATTCCTAAAGTGCTCAAATGGTGCACGCCTAAGGCCCCTACCTGGAGAAAGGAGAGATAAACTTTCTAAAATATTTGTCTTTCCTGAGCCATTAGGGCCCAAAAGAACCACAGGGCAGCCCTCAAAATTACATTCTAAATTGTCGTATGATCTAAAATTATTTAACTTTAAAGACTGTATCCTATTATAATCATAATTATGATCTTCAATATTGTTAATTTTATGTTGGCTCACTTAAAAAAATCCATCAAACTTAAACTCTCATCGGCATAAGCACGTAAGTTGCTTGAGCGTCATCTGAATCAGTTATTAGTGCTGGAGATCCAGACCCCTCTAAAGAAAATAATATATTTGGGCCATCAATTTGACTCGATATATCCAATAAATATCTTGCATTAAAACCAATCTCTAATTCCTCATAATTATACTCAACTGGATTTTTTTCAATTGCTTTACCTGCATCAGGATTAATTACAGTGAGAGTTAGAGCGCCATCTTTTAACAAAAATTTAACAGCTTTTGATTTATCAGACGATATTGTTGCTACTCTATCTATTGAAGAAGCAAAAACTTTAGTATCGATTAATAACTCTTTATCATTATTTTTAGGAATAACTCTTTCATAATCTGGGAAGGTTCCATCAATTAATTTAGATGTTAACTGAACATCATTAAAATTAAATTGTATTTTTGTATCAGAAACTTTTATTTCTAGTTCATCAGAAGAATCCTCTATAAGCTTTCTGACTTCTCCAATAGTTTTCCTAGGTATAATAATACTTGGCATATCTTCGGCACCTAGAGGTAAATCTGATTTAATACATGCTAACCTGTGACCATCTGTAGCCACTGATCTAAGCTCATTATCTACAGAATGAAGAAAAATTCCATTTAAGTAATACCTAGTTTCCTCTGTTGAGATCGCAAATCTAGTTTTATCTATCAGCCTTGCTAAATCACTAGTATCTATAGTAAACCCACAAGGCATTTCTCCGGACGACATTTCCGGAAAATCTTCATCTGGCAAGGATGGTAAATCAAAATTAGACTGTCCAGACCTTATCTCCATTTGATCATTATTGTTTAGCTCCATATCTATAAGAGAGCCCTCAGGAATTTTTCTAACAATATCATAAAGGGTGTGAGCAGAAACAGTTGTTGATCCTGGCTTTAAAACATTGGCATTGATGGCTTCAATAATTTCTAAATCTAAATCTGTCGCAATTAACGAAATATTCTTTTCATTAGCATCAATTTTTACATTTGACAAAATTGGTATGGTATTTCTTCTTTCAACAACACTTTGAACGTGATTGAGCGCTTTTAGAAGTATACCCCTGTCAATTGATATCTTCATAGAAAACTCCAAATAACATAAATAATATAGAGTAAAAAATTACATTATTAAATAAACGAATCATTGCTATATTATAGCAGAATTTTAATAAAAATCACGGATGAATTAACCTTCTAACGATCTTGACAGAAGGTCAACTTCTTCCTGAATAGTTGTATCAGTTCCTTGAAGACTCTCAATTCTTTTTACAGCATGAATTACAGTGGTATGATCACGCCCTCCAAACTTTCTACCTATTTCTGGAAGGGATCTAGTTGTTAAAACTTTTGATAAATACATTGCAACTTGTCTAGGCCTAGCAATTGTTCGTGATCTTCTGGCAGATAATAAATCTGATAACCTTAAGTTATAATAATCGGCAACTTTTCTTTGAATATCGTCAATTGTAATTCTTCTCTGAGACGCTCTAATTAGATCTTTAAGAACCTCTTGAGCCATTTCAGTTGTCAGTGGTCGTCCAACAAAAGATGAGTATGCTATTACTCTATTTAATGCTCCCTCTAAAACTCTGATATTGGAGTCAATTCTTTGTGCTAAGAATTCTAAAATATTATCTCTAAGGATAATTTCAGGATTATCCTCAATATGTTTTTTAGCTTTTGTTTGAAGAACACCAAGCCTAAGTTCATAATCAGATGCATGAATATCTGTTACAAGTCCCCAACCTAACCTAGATCTTATTCTTTCTTCTATACCATCAAGATCGACAGGCGATCTATCAGCTGAAATAACTACCTGATGATTATGATCAATTAAAGTATTAAATGTATGAAAAAATTCTTCTTGAGTAGAGTCTTTTCCAGCAATAAATTGAATATCATCAACCATTAGAACATCTACAGATCTGAATTGCTGTTTAAAAGACATTGTATCTTTAAACCTTAAGGCCTTAATAAATTGATACATAAATTTTTCAGCAGATAAATAAAGGACTTTTCTCTCGGGCCAATTTTTTTTAATTTCAAGGGCCATAGCATGCATTAAGTGAGTTTTACCTAAACCAACTCCACCATACAAAAAAAGAGGATTAAAAGAAACCTTCTTAGCTTCTGTAATTCTTTTTGCAGCTGCATATGCTAATTCGTTAGATCCTCCTACTACAAAATTCTCAAATGATAAATTAGGATCGAGAGGAGCTCCCAACATGCTATTGTGATCACCATTTTCCTTATCAACAAGATTAGCGGGAATAATTGATTTCTTTGAAGTAATAGATTTTTTTACTGAATTATTGTCTCTTTCATTATCCTCTTTAAATTTTTGCAATTCAAATATGATAGAAGAAACTGGAACCAAATCATTCTTCAAAATACTCAAAATTCTATCCGAATAATGAGTTTGTATCCAATCTTTCATGAATTTAGTTGGAACATAAAGAATTAACTTCTTATCGATTATTTCCCCAAACTCAATATGTTTAAACCAGCTTTTAAATGTTGCTTCACCTAGCTCTGCTCTTAAGACCGATAATGCTCTGCTCCAGGAACTTTTCATATCAACATCATTAGAAATTTTTTCGTTCACTTGGAATACCCTCAAAAAATTTTATTTAGCAACTTAACTTAATAAGAAACTATTATCGTGAGCATGAAAATAATATTTAACAAGCTCTGCATTAAGACAAATTCTATAAAATAAGAAAATCCTCAACAATTACGTTAGAGGTGAATCATTAATGATGCAATAGGGTAATTTATGAATCTTGAAAAAAAATTCATTTTTTTTCTTACAAAGTAAGTTTTTTATTAATTAAGAAATATTTTTTACTTTTTTAGCAAGACGAGAAACCTTTCTCGCAGCAGTATTTTTATGAAGGATACCTTTTTGAGCAACTTTCATTATTTTTGGTTGTGCTTTTTTTAGAGCAGTATTAGCTTCTTCGGCATTTCCTGAAGATATAGCTTCCTCAACTTTCTTGATTAAACCTCTCATATTGGTTATGTGGGATTTATTCCTTGCAGTTCTAGTTGTAATTTTTCTTACCATCTTTTTTGATGATGAAAGATTAGCCATTTAATGTTACCTCATAAAAATAGTAGAAATGGGGTTATATTTGTATAGGACTTGTTCGTCAAGGTTTAGAATAAATTTTAAATTATTTATCCTGAAAATCAGCTTTTCTCTTATCTATAAAAGCTGACATACCTTCTTTTTTATCCTCGGTCGCAAACATAGAATGAAAAAGCCTTCTTTCAAATCTAATACCTTCTGATAAAGTAGTTTCATAAGAACGATTAACCATTTCTTTAGTCATCATTGTGGCTATCATCGATTTCTCTGAAATAGATTTTGCTACTTCCATAACATCATTTAAAAAACTTTCTGGAGGAAATACTCTACTAACTAGACCACTTCTTTCTGCTTCTTGAGCATCCATCATTCTGCCTGTAAGACACATATCCATTGATTTGGATTTACCAATAAATCTTGTGAGTCTTTGACTTCCTCCTGCCCCAGGGCTTACACCCAAATTAATTTCGGGTTGACCAAATTTTGCACTTTCAGATGCTAGAATAAAATCACACATCATAGCTAGCTCACAACCACCTCCAAGGGCATAACCGGAGACAGCAGCAATAATTGGTTTCCTACAACTTGCAACCCTTTCCCAATTTCTTGTAATAAAGTCTTCCTTATATACATCCATATATGTCTTGGGTTGCATTTGTTTTATATCTGCACCCGCAGCGAATGCTTTTTCGGAACCAGTTAAAATCATGCAACGAAGAGAATCATCCTTTTCATAATTATCAACCTCTATTAATAATTCATCCATAAGTGAGTCATTAAGAGCATTTAAGGCGTCTGGTCTATTTAAAGATACGGTAATAATACCGTCAATTTTTTCAACAATTATATTTTCATAAGACATATGAACTCCTAAATATTTAAGAAACTATAAACATATAGTCTATGTAGCTATAAAAATTCAATAAAATTCTATTTACTTAAATTATTTTTGACATTTTGGACAAAAAAAAGTTGATCTACCTGACTGATTGTATCTTCTAACTATGCCTTCGCAATCTGTTAAAGAACACTCTTCTTTTTCTCTACCATAAACATTAAATGAAGACTGGAAATATCCCATTTTACCGCTAATATTGGAAAAATCTTTAAGAGTAGAACCACCAACATTAATAGCTTCTTTTATTACCTGATTGATTTTACTAACCAGAGTAATAAGTGGCTTTTTGGGTTTACCGCCTACCCCAACAAATTTCGAACAATTACTTTTAGGGTTAATTCGAGCCCTGAAAAGTGCTTCACAAACATATATATTACCCAGTCCAGAAATAATATTCTGATCAAGCAGCGCATTTTTTATTGCTTTTTCTTTATTTAATAATTTCTTTGCTAAATTATCAGCGTTGAAACTATTACTTAATGGCTCAGGGCCTAAAAAAGATAGAAATTTATGCTCATCAGGATCTTCATTAGTAAGATCAATATACCCAAATCTTCTAGGATCATTATAAACAATTTTATAGTGATCCAAGTCAATAATAAGATGATCATGTTTTATGGGTTTATAATCTTTTGATTTATTTAAGTTTACAACCCTGTAGCTACCAGACATTCCAAGGTGAGATATAATTGTATAATTATTGCTTAATTTAATAAGAATATATTTAGCACGTCTTCTAATAGATATTATCTTACTGTTAATAATTTTAGAAATAAAATTCTTTGGCCACGGAAATCGCAAACTAAAATTTGAAATATATACCTTATTTATATTCTCATTAATTATAAATTCCTCTAAACCTCTTTTTACTGTCTCTACCTCTGGTAATTCTGGCATATTAATTTTAACTCCGAGATGGTAAAATTGAAAACTTAGGTTTATGTTCTCTTAGAAAGGTTAATATTGCAATGGAAGAAAGTAATTTTGGTTTTAAAAAATATAGTAAAAAAGAGCACTCCTCAAAAGTAAAAGATGTTTTTAATAAAGTGGCAAATAAATATGACCTAATGAATGATATTATGTCTCTTGGTATGCAAAGGTTATGGAAAAGAGAATTTATTGAATATATAGATCCAAAAAAAAATGAAAATTTAAACTTTGTAGATCTTGCCGGAGGAACGGGAGATATAGGAAGAAGGATTTTATTAAAATTTAAAAAAAATATTTCTGTGAATATCATTGATATAAATAAAGAAATGCTAAGTGAAGGACAAAATTCTTCCGATTATAATAATCTCAGCTTTATTTGCTCATCAGGCGAGGAAATTTCAATAGATGATAATTATGCTGATGTTGTTACTATTTCGTTTGGAATAAGGAATATGAGTGATAGGGATAAATGCTTAGAAGAGTGTTATAGAATACTCAAACCTGGTGGAATTTTTGTATGCATGGAATTCTCTTTACCTAAAGATATAGTTTTAAGAAATTTTTATGATGCTTGGTCATATGGTGTGATACCAAAAATTGGTAAGTTAGTAGTTGGAGATGAAAAGCCGTATCAATATTTAGTTGATAGTATTAGAACTTTTCCTTCGAATGAAGAATTTAATGAAATGATTGTTAAGGCAGGTTTTAAGAATACTTCCATACGTCAACTAACAGGTAATATAGTTTGTATCTATAGAGGTGAAAAAATTTAGTTGTTTTCTTTTTTTAAAATCATACGTCTTTTAAAAAGTGGTTTTATTCTCTCAAGTCAAGAAGGTCTGCTACCTAATGATATTGTTAAATCACTTCCTAAAATAATTAGGATACTTCTAAAATTTTTATCAAAGAGAAATAAATATAATTTATCAGAGTCACTTCAAAAACTTGGACCAACTTGGACAAAAATGGGACAATTTCTTTCAACTAGACCTGACATTATTGGAGAGAAGTTATCCACTCAATTAAGAGAATTACAAGATGATCTTCCTCCTTTTGAAATGAAATATGTTGAGGAATATTTAGAAGAATCTTTTGGAAAGAGTTATAAAGAAATATTTAAGAAAATTGATCCTCCGATTGCAGCAGCTTCAATAGCACAAGTTCACAAAGCAAGAGTTAATATAGATGGTAAGAATAAAAATATTGCTCTAAAAATTTTAAGACCAAAAATTTTAGAAAAGATAAAAAAAGATCTTGGGGATTTCTATTTCGCAGCAAAATTCTTGGAAAAAATTTCTAGTGAGGCAAGAAGACTGCGATTAGTTGAAATTGTTAGAACACTTGAGGAAAGTCTTTTTATGGAAGTGGACCTCAGGTTAGAGGGTGCGGCTCAATCTGAAATTATTGAAAATACCGAAAATGACGATTTTATTAGAGTTCCAAAAATATACTGGGAATTAACATCTAAAAATATTCTTGCTACTGAATGGGTTGATTCATTTTCTTCAAAAGATATTGAAGAGATAAAGAAAGCTAAAATTAGTTTTGAAGATATTGCAGAAAATATAATGAAAACTTTTTTAGTATTAGCAATAAGAGATGGTTTTTTTCATGCGGATATGCATCAAGGGAATTTATTTATAAATAGAGACTCTTCTGTAATTCCAGTTGATTTTGGAATTATGGGAAGACTTAATATTGATAGTAGGAGATATCTTCTTGAAATTTTAAGTGGTTTTATAAATAAGAATTATAGAAAAATTGCCGATATTCACTTTGAGGCAGGTTATGTTCCAAAAAATCAAGATAAAGATAAATTTGCACAGGCACTAAGGTCAATTGGTGAACCGATATTAGGTCAAAATTCAGATAAAATATCAATGGGTCATCTTCTTTCACAGCTCTTTGAGATTACCAATCAATTTAATATGAAAACTCAGCCTCAACTTTTGTTGCTTCAAAAAACAATGGTTGTGACAGAAGGAGTAGCAAGAGAGTTTAATCCAAAACTTAATATTTGGAGTCTCTCTGAGCCGGTTTTAAATGACCTCGAAAATATTAATTTCTCAACTTTTTCAAAAATATCTTTTAATAAACAAAAAAATATCTCTCCCAAAGAAATTTATTCATCAATAATAAAAGAAATTGAAAAAACAAAAAATGATTTTAGTAAAATAAATAACGCATTTGGAGAGGGTGGTTTAAAACTTGACGAAAATAGTATCAGTTTGATAAAAAAAAATAAGGATACAAATTTATCATCTTTTAAAAAAATAATTATAATTTTAACACTGATAGTTATTTCTATCCTATTGATAAATATATAAATATTATAAATCTACAAAAGTTTAGTATCATATATTTATAGCTTTTATGAACCTTTTAAGTTAAAGAAATAATCATGAAAAAAATCCTGTTAATAGTCAGTGGAGGTATTGCAGCTTACAGGTCCCTTGATCTTATAAGAGAAATTAAGAGAAGGGGAGATAACGTAACCTGCGTATTAACAAATAGTGCTACAAAATTTGTACAGCCTCTATCCTTTGCCTCTCTTTCTCAGAATAAAGTTTATACAAATCTTTTTGATTTAGAAAACGAGAGTAAAATCGGTCATATTAAACTATCTCGTGATGCTGATTTGATTGTTCTTGCTCCTGCAACTGCAAACATTTTAGCAAAAATGGTACATGGAATTTCTGATAGCTTAGCAACCTCAATACTATTAGCGAACAATAAACCTTTATTAATTGCTCCATCAATGAATGTAAAAATGTGGAATAATCCAGCAACTATAAAAAATATTGAGTCTTTAAAAAAAGATGGTCATATTTTTGTAGGGCCAGATGATGGCGAAATGGCTTGCGGAGAAACTGGCTCAGGAAAAATGTCAAAAGTCGATGAAATTTATAAAGAAATTAGCTATTTAATTAATTCATCTCCCCTAAAAGGAAGAAAAGCCATAATAACATCTGGACCAACTATTGAGCCAATTGATCCTGTTCGTTTTATTTCAAATAGGTCTTCAGGAAAACAAGGCCATGCTATTGCCTCACTCTTAAGTAAACTTGGAGCAGAGACCCATCTAATCACAGGTCCAGTTAATATACCTTATCCTGAGAATATTAAAGTTACAGAAATAGATACGGCTGAAGAAATGTTAAATGCCTGTATGAGATCATTGCCTGCAGATATTTCAATCTTTGCAGCAGCAGTATCGGATTGGAGGGCTGCGAATCAGTCACCAAAAAAAATTAAGAAATCTAATAATAGAAATACTGATATGAATATTTTATTTGAACAGAATGCCGATATTTTGAAAACTATCAGTAAAACTAATAAGAATAGACCAAAATTAGTTGTTGGCTTCACTCTTGAGACAGAAAATCTTATTGAGTCCGCCAGAAGTAAAATGACCGACAAATCATGTGATTGGATTATTGCAAATAATCACATTCAAAATAATAAAAGTGTATTTGATAGCGAAATGAATGAGGTTACATTTTTAGCAAATACTTTAGAAGAAAATTGGGGTTTGATTAGTAAAAAGAGTGTTGCAGAAAAACTATGCAATAAAATTATTGAATACTTTGATAATGCAGCATGAGAAATTTAAAAATTAAAATCCTAGATAATGGCATTGGCCTTCCTCTACCAAAATACGAATCATCTGGAGCTGCTGGTTTAGACCTAATGGCAGCAATAAAGGAAAATCAAAAAATTCTAATTTCTCCTGGAAAAGCGGAAATGATTCCTTCTGGAATAGCTATTACAATTCCTGAGGGTTTTGAGGCTCAAATAAGACCTCGCTCTGGATTAGCTTCAAAAAATGGAATAACTGTTTTAAATTCACCTGGTACTATTGATAGTGACTATAGGGGAGAGATTTTAATTATGCTTATAAATCATAGCAAAAAAAAATTTGAAATTTCTAGAGGCATGAGAATTGCACAAATGGTTATTTCAAAGATTGAGCAATTCAATTTGATCTCTGTTGATGAGTTAGGAATGACAAATAGAGGAAAAGATGGTTTTGGTTCAACAGGAAGCTGAACAAAAAATGACAAAAGATGATTCTCTAAAAAGATATTCAAGCCACTTAGTTTTGAAAGAGATAGGTGGTCACGGACAAAATTTAATCAAAAATTCTAAGGTCCTAATAATAGGGCTTGGAGGACTAGGCTCTCCTGTCCTTCAGTATTCTATTGGTTCTGGTATTGGTACTATAGGATTAATTGATAATGATGTAGTAGATGTATCTAATCTTCACAGACAGACAATTTTTTCAATGGTTGATATAGGAAAGTATAAAGTAGATATTGCAAAAGAATACTCTAATAAAATTAACTCTAATACAAAAATTATTTCCTATAAATATAGATTGAATAAAAAGAATGCAGAAAAAATAATTAATAAATTCGACTTTGTTGTTGATTGTACCGATAATCACCAAAGTAAATTAATTATTAATGATGAATGTTATAATTCAAAAAAACCATTAATTTATGGTTCAGTTGCTGGCTTTTTTGGACAAGTTTCAACTTTTAAATCTTACAAAAATAATAAGAAAAATATTCCTTACCCATCTTATAGGAGTATGAAAATATTGAATAATAATGAAGAGGATTGTAATCACAACGGAATATTAGGACCCATTGCTGGGGTTATTGGATCCTTACAAGCAACAGAATTAATTAAACAGATTATTGGTCATGAGGATAATTTATTAGGTAAGCTACTTATTTTTGACGGATTGACAAATAATACAAGAATAATAAAAATGAAAAACAATCTCGATAATATGGCCACTAGGATAAAATAAGAAAATATGAAAATAAATTTTTTAATTTTATTTTTAACTTTTATTACTCTGACTTTTAATTTTTCAGCATTGGCAAATATACAAGAATTTAATTGGGCATCTCTTAAATATAATAAAACTTATTTAAGAACTGGGCCTTCAAAAAATAATAAAGTTATCTGGGTTTATAAAAGAAAGGGGCTACCTTTAAAAATTCTAAGAACTAAGAACAATTGGAATGAAGTTCAATTACCCAAGAATCAAAAAGGGTGGATTAGTTCAAGCCAAATATCAAGTAAGAGAAACGTCATAATTGAAAATAGATTGAGCCCTTCTGATATGGCATTATTAAAAGAGAAAAGAATATTAGTTACAAATAAAAATTCTCAAACTATTGCCTATTTAGAGGAGGGAGTTATTGCATCTTTAAAAAGTTGTAAAAAGGATTTTTGTGAAATTGAACTTAAGGTTAAAAAAGATAAGTACTTTCTGAAAAATTCATACAAGCTAGCTGGATTCGTAAAGAAAGAATTTTTATGGGGAGTTAATCAGTAAAATCATTCTTTAAAGATTCAACGTTTTCATCATTAAGAATTGTTATGTGACTATAATTTTTATGCTCAATACCTAAATGGATTTTAACTTCCCCTGAACCAAATTTTTTAACTTGTCCTCTATTAAGATCAAAATGAATAAAATGGACAGAGGAAGTTTTACCTTTCGAATTTGTCCTGTCCACATCAGATTCGTACCTTGCTTTTATTTTTTCATCACCAATTCCAATAAAAATAAAATCTTCTACGTTCCCAATAGATGATAAAAAATCATGACGAATTTTTTCATCATTAATTTCAAACATTAAAGTTGCAACTAAGTTAAAACCTTGTGGAACTAATGGATTATAAGCAGTTAATTCATCTTCTAATTGACCCTCCGGAGCGCCTTCGACAAATAGCATCTCTTGAATTTGATAAAGCATTGTCTTATACGACTCGAAATAAAAAGTTGCATAGGGGCCAACGCTAATGCGTCTTTTCTTTTTATAACTTACAAGATCTTTTCTTCTGTCATTTCTTACTATCTTATATTCATCATTAGGTAGAATATCATCCTTATTAATTGCAATCATTACTCACTCATTTCATCCTTTTTTAAAAAACCATAGGAAACAGCCATTAATTCAATAGGGTGGCCTGACCGGATACTTTTACTTTTTTTATCCTTAATAACATCTTCTTTTGTAATTTGAGATAAATGCTTAGATGCTAAAGGGCAGCTTGATATTACGTATGAAGGGTCCGCTTTTGCCACCATTCTTGCAGCGGGCTTTCCTACCTTCCTAGCAAGATCATGAGTTGGTGTTAAGACTCCAAAAGTTCCTCCATGCCCAGAACATCTTTCAACTATTGAAATATCTGCCTCAGGTATAAGTTTTAAAAGTTCGTTTGATTTTGCTCCCATATTTTGAGCTCTAGAATGGCAAGCTAAATGAAGTGATATTCCTCCATCTACAGGTTTCATGCCATCCACTAAACCTTCTTTTTTTGAAATATCAACAAGATACTCATCTATGTCATATGTATTTTGTGATAATAATTTTACAGATTCATTTTCTGGAAGAATTAGCGGCCATTCATACTTCATCATTAAAGCACAAGATGATGTTAAGGCAATAACATCAAATCCATCTTCAATGAAACTAATGAAACTTTCAGAAATTTTTTCAGCTGAAACTGATACTCTCTCAATATTACCCTGTTCCAGCATTGGCATTCCACAGCATTCAGGGTAATGAAGTTTTATTTCTACTCCTTGAGCGGCTAAAACCGCTAGAGAGGCCTCTGCAATTTCAGGTCTGTTATAATTTGCAAAGCAAGAAGTATATATAACTGCTTTACGTTTATTAGCCTTACCTTCTTTATTTATTAAAGGTATTTCAAATTTTTTCTTATTGAATTTTGGCAAAATTACTTTAAAATCAATTCCAGCTATGTAATTTAATATTTTTCTAAAGATTTTATTATTTATATTTGTAAAGAAATTTAAAATAAAACCAAACTTTTTTCCAATTATTCCATTTCTATCAGTTTGAGCTAATTGATTTTGAATAAATGGAGGTTTTCCTATTTTTTCTGTTTCGACAGCTCTTGCCCTAAGCATTAAATGAGGAAAATCAATATTGAATTCATGCGGAGGTACATAAGGACATTTAGTAAGAAAACACATATCACAAAGCGTACAAGATTCTGCTATTTTAGGAAAAGTATCGCTACTTACGGTATCCAATTCACCACTTTCAGACTCATCAATTACATCAAAAAGTTGTGGGAAACTATCACATAGATTAAAGCATCTTCTACAACCATGACAAATATCAAAAACTCTTCTTAGTTCTTTGTCGAGTGATAGTTGATCCCAGAAATCCTCATCACGCCAAGGAATAGGGTGACGAATAGGAGCTTGAGTAGATCCTTCCATTTGAAACCTTTCAAAAAAGGGCGATAAAAAATATTATCGCCCAATTTGTTGTTAAATTAACTAAACCTCTAAGTTATCTAGAGTTTTTTGGAATTTACCTGCATGACTTTTTTCAGCTTTTGCAAGAGTCTCAAACCAATCTGCAATTTCATCAAAACCTTCATCACGTGCAGTTTTTGCCATACCAGGATACATATCGGTATATTCGTGGGTTTCCCCTTGTATTGCTGCTTTAAGATTTTGATCAGTAGAGCCTATTGGTTCTCCTGTAGCAGGATCACCAACTTCTTCAAGAAACTCTAAATGCCCATGAGCATGACCTGTTTCACCTTCGGCTGTTGATCTAAATACTGTTGCTACGTCATTGTAACCTTCAACATCAGCTTTTTGTGCAAAATACAAATATCTTCTATTTGCTTGACTTTCACCGGCAAATGCCGCTTTAAGATTTTCTTCTGTTTTACTTCCAGATAAAGACATAATTTTTCTCCATATATTAAAATAAATTATTATATTTTTTAGATTAATTCTAAAACTAAGTCAAGTTAATTTAGAATAATTCTAAACTAATAATAATAATAATTAGAATTATTCTAAAATATAGCGTATGCACCGTCGATTATAAAAGAGTCACCTGAGTGATATGCAGAGGAATCAGATGCAAGATAAACTGCTACACCAGAAAAATCTTCTGGTTTACCCCATCTTCTCATTGGAACCCTAGAAATCACTTTATCAGTAAATTTTTGACTATTTTGATTAGGTTCAGTCATATCAGTCGCTATCCAGCCTGGAACTATAGTGTTTGCTCGAATACCGTATTTTGCATGCTCGACAGCTATGCCTTTGATCATCGCTCTGACCCCACCCTTAGAAGCTGAATACGGTTGTGTTTTTGCTGCACCTTCAATTCCCGCAAGACTGGCAACCCCAACAACAGAGCCTCCTGGATCACCATTTTTTGCTCGATCAACCATATGTTTACATACTTCCCTAAGTGTGAAAAAAACTCCATCAAGATTTACTGCAAGTATTTTTTTGTATACCTCAGTATCCATATTCTCAAATGATCCACCAAAAATATTAATACCCGCGTTAGCAAAAACTGTATCAATTCTTCCAAAATCATTCACAATTTTATTAACTGTTTTTTTTACATCATTTTCACTAGAAACATCAATTGCATAGGTTTCTATTTTTACATTAAATTGTTTTAACTCTTCTTTTGCTTTAAGATTTTTTTTTGAATTTCTTCCAATAATTGCAATATTAGAGCCACTGGAAGCTAAACCTTTGGCCATACCAAGGCCTATACCTCCGTTACCACCAGTAATTAATGAAACTTTTTTCTTAAGATTAAAAATATTATTATTCATTGTTTATTCCCTCCGAAAAATGACAAATAAACTAAGATCCATGATTAGTATTTGTTATGCAAAAGTTAAAAAATTTAAACTTTTACTACAAGATCAATTTTTTTTATTTGATTTTTAGCAAACTTTTTTGGAATTTTAATAGTAATTTCAGAAGGCTCAATATCGACTAATTCAGAGTTTTTCTCATTAAAGATATGATAATGATGATCAACGTTAGTATCATACCAAGTTTTGTCGTTATCAATATTAACTTTGGTCAAAAGGCCTACATTATAGAAATCATTTAAAACATTATATACTGTTGCCTGAGAAACCATGAGACTTTCTTTGTCAGATTCTTTTTTTAAAATTTCTGCAGTAATATGACGATCGCCCTTACCAAAAAGAATAGAACCTAAATTAATTCTTTGCTTAGTTGGCCTAAGCTTATGATTTCTAAGTATATTTATAATATCTTTCATTTTTATTATATTATAGTTTAAAAAGTTCAGAATCAATAAAAAGAAGAAAAAATATACTTATCCCTTATCAGTGATATTCAACTATGATAGAATTTAATGAGGTTTTTTTATGATACAAAAAAATAATTATAGCTTAGAAGATCTTATAGATTGCGCAAAAGGTAAAATGTTTGGGGATGGTAATCCTCAGCTTCCCATGCCGCCAATGTTAATGTTTGATCGAATAACAAATATTTCAGAAGATGGTGGTGAAAATGGAAAAGGGATTATTAATGCAGAACTTGATATTAAACCTGACCTATGGTTTTTTGAGTGCCATTTCATTAATGACCCTGTAATGCCTGGTTGTCTTGGTTTAGACGCAATGTGGCAACTATTGGGTTTTTATTTAGGTTGGCTTGGGCTTGAAGGAAAAGGTAGAGCTTTGTCAGTAGGAAACGTTAAATTCTCAGGTATGGTCTTACCGACTATAAAAAAATTAGAGTACCAAATTACTCTTAAAAGAGTTCTTACAAGTAAATTAATACTTGGTATTGGTGATGGAAAGCTTATTGCAGATAATGAGATAATCTATAAAGCAGAAGATTTAAGGGTTGGCCTTTTTAAATAAGGATAGAGGTTTAAAATGAGGCGAGTAGTAGTGACTGGCATAGGTATTGTTTCTTGTATAGGAAATAATAAAAATGAAGTTCTAAAAAGTCTTCAAGATGGAAAATCAGGAATCACTCATTCTAATGAACATCAGGAATTAGGCTTTCGTAGTCAGGTTTATGGCAAACCGACATTAGACCCAGAAGAGTATTTAGAAAAGAAACAAAGAAGATTCATGGGTAATGGTGCTGCATGGAATTATATAGCAATGCAAGAAGCTATTGAAGATTCCGGCCTTGAAAATAGTGATGTTGTAAATGAAAAAACCGGGCTTATCATGGGTTCAGGAGGTCCTTCTACAAAAGCGTTAATTGAGGCTGCAGATATTACTAGAGAAAAAGGGCCTAAAAGAGTTGGACCATTTGCTGTTCCTAAAGCCATGTCTTCAACAAACTCTGCTACTCTTGCTACCCCTTTTGGAATAAAAGGAATTAACTATTCAATTTCATCTGCCTGCGCGACTTCTTCGCATTGCATTGGAAATGCATATGAAACAATTCAATATGGTAAGCAAGATATAATGTTTGCTGGAGGAGGGGAAGAATTAAATTGGGCTTTATCAGTTTTATTTGACGCAATGGGGGCCATGTCATCAAAATACAATGATAGTCCCTCGTCATCAAGTAGAGCATACGACAACGATAGAGATGGATTTGTTATTGCTGGCGGTGCTGGCGTTTTAGTTCTAGAGGAAATTGAAAGAGCGAAAGCAAGAGGAGCAAAAATTTATGCTGAATTAGTTGGCTATGGTGCAACATCTGATGGCCATGATATGGTCCAACCTTCAGGAGAGGGGGCAATCAGATGTATGAAAATGGCTATGAAAGGTATAAGTGAAAAAATTGACTATATTAATCCTCATGCAACATCGACCCCTGTTGGTGACTCAAAAGAAATTGAGGCTATTCAAGAAGTTTTTGGCTCTGAAATTCCTCCCCTTAGCGCTACTAAATCACTTACAGGGCATAGTTTAGGTGCTGCAGGAGTCCAAGAGGCCATATATAGTATTTTAATGATGAATAATAATTTCATCTGTGAATCCGCTAATATAAAGAATATTGATCCTCTCTTTGAAAATATACCTATTGTTAGAAATAAAATAGATAATGTAAGTATTGGTTATGTTTTATCTAATAGTTTTGGTTTTGGCGGAACTAATGCAACTCTTACATTTAAGCATTCAGAAAAATAAGGATATATTTTGAATAGAGATATTAAAAATAATTTACCAAATTTTAATAGCCCTTTAATGAAAAATAAAAAAGGGTTAGTTATGGGAGTTGCAAACAACCATTCTCTTGCCTGGGGTATAGCTAATTTATTACATAAGAATGGCGCAAAACTTGCTTATACTTATCAAGGCGACTCATTTAAAAAAAGAGTAGAGCCATTAGCAAAAAAAACAGAATCAGATTTAATCTTTAATTGTGATGTAACAAATACAAATGAAGTTGAAAATGTATTTTCATCTCTTAAAGATCAATGGGGTAATTTAGACTTTATTGTTCATGGAATTGCTTATTCTGACAGAAATGAACTAAACGGTAGATATTTAGATACCACTAAAGAGAATTTTCTAAAAACACTCGAAGTATCTTGCTACTCTCTAACAGAGGTTACAAGAATAGCAGAGCCTTATATTAACAAAGGAGGCTCCATTTTAACATTAAGCTTTGGAGGTTCTACTAAAGTTATGCCTAACTATAATGTCATGGGCGTGGCAAAAGCTGCATTGGAATCTTCAGTAAGATATTTAGCCTCCGATCTAGGAAAGGAGAGTATAAGGGTTAACGCTATATCAGCCGGACCAATGAGAACACTCTCTGGAGCAGGTGTCGGGGGTGCTAGAGAAATTTTTAATTTTGCTGAAAAATTTTCACCACTAAATCGAAAACTGTCGCTAGATAACATTGGATCAGCAGGATTATACCTTTTATCTGATTTATCCTTGGGAGTAACAGGAGAAATTCATTATGTGGACTTAGGTTACAATATAATTGGAATGCCTAAGCCCAAATAATAAATAATTATTAATTAGTCTCTTCTTTTTTATCTTTTTTTGGTTTCTTTGATTTTCTTGGTTTTTTTTCATCAGAAGCTTTTTCGTTATTAGATTCTTTAGACTCAGAAGCAATTTCTTTCCCTGTTTTCTGATCAACTTCTTTCATGGAGAGCTTTACTTTACCTCTATTATCAAAGCCTAGAAGTTTTACCTTAACAACATCACCCTCACTAACTATATCGGTAACACTTTTAACTCTTTCATTCGCTAATTGAGAAATATGTACCAAACCATCTTTTTTGCCAAAAAAATTAACAAAGGCACCAAAATCCATTATTTTTACCACTTTGCCTTCATATATTTCTCCAGCTTCAGGCTCAGCGACTATTGAATTAATTAATTCTAAAGCTTTATCAAGAGACTCTGTATCACTAGAGGCAATTTTAACAATACCGTCATCATTGATATCGACCTTAGCACCACTTTCTTCAACTATCTCTCTGATAACCTTACCACCAGAACCGATAACATCTCTAATTTTATCAACAGGTACTTGGATAGTTTCTATTCTAGGAGCAGTTGAATTCACTGTTTCTCTTGGGACTTTAATAGCTTTCGCCATTTCACCAAGAATATGAATTCTGCCAGCCTTAGCCTGGGTAAGAGCTGTATCCATTATATCTTTAGTTATTCCTGTAATTTTTATGTCCATCTGAAGAGAGGTTATTCCATCAGCTGTTCCTGCAACTTTAAAATCCATATCTCCTAAATGATCCTCATCACCTAAAATATCAGACAAAACTGCAACTCTATCATCCTCTTTAATTAACCCCATAGCAATGCCTGCAACTGGCTTTTTGAGTGGCACTCCAGCATCCATTAAGGCTAAAGAGGAGCCACAGACTGTAGCCATGGATGATGAACCATTTGACTCAGTAATCTCAGAGACTAGTCTTATTGTATATGGGAAATCATCATATTCAGGTAATACAGCTTGAAGAGATCTCCATGCTAGTTTTCCGTGCCCAATTTCTCTTCTAGAAGTAAACCCTGTTCTTCCAGTTTCACCAACGGAATATGGAGGAAAATTATAATGAAGCATGAATTTCTCTTTATATGTTTCATCCAAGCCATCAACATATTTTTCATCAAGGCCTGTTCCTAATGTTGTTACAACAAGAGCTTGAGTTTCACCTCTTGTAAATAAGGCAGACCCATGAGTTAATGGAAGAATACTTACATCAGAATGAACTTCACGAACCGTCTCAAGATCTCTGCCATCAATTCTCAGTCCTGTATCTAAAATACTTCCTCTAACAATATCCTTTTCTATATTTTTAAATACACTACCTACATCTGATTCTGAAATATCTGCATTTTCATCAGATATTATTTTACTTATCAATTCAGATTTGATTTCAGATATTTTATTTGATCTTGTTTGCTTATCGCTCTCCTTATAAGCCAATAATAGTTTTTCTTTTACTATTTCACTCACAGAATTTTGAAGGTCAGATAGATCTATTTCTTTTAGTTCCCTTGGTTCTTTTGCTGCTTTTTCCGCAAGTTTAATTATTGCTTTTATAACTGGCTTAAAAGAGTCTTGTCCAAAAGTAACTGCTTCAAGCATGACTTCTTCGGAGAGCTCTTTAGCCTCTGACTCAACCATTAAAACAGCTGAATCTGTTCCAGCTACTACCAAATCTAATTCGCAATCCTCCTCTAATTGAGCTTTTGTTGGATTAAGGACATACTCATTATTAACGTATCCAACTCTTGCCGCAGCAATAGGACCCATAAAAGGAACACCAGAGAGAGTTAAGGCTGCAGAAACAGCTATCATTGCAACAATATCAGGATCATTCTCTCCGTCATAACTTATAACTGTTGCAATAACTTGTGTTTCATTTTGAAAATCTTTTGCAAATAAAGGTCTTATTGGCCGGTCTATAAGTCTAGAAACCAATGTTTCTTTTTCAGAGGGCCTACCTTCTCTTTTAAAAAAGCCTCCCGGTATTTTTCCAGCCGCATAAGCTTTTTCTTGATAATTAACTGTCAAAGGAAAAAAATCTAAACCTGGCTTGGGCTCAAGATCAGCAACCACTGTGGCCAAAACAGATGTACCCCCATAAGTTGCTATTACAGAACCATGTGCTTGTCTAGCCACTCTTCCTGTTTCTAAAGTTAGAGTTTTACCACCCCATTCTAATACTTCATTTTCTATTTTAAACATTCTTTGTTTTACCTATTTAATGTATATTTCATAAAGGAATTTTAAATTAACAAATTATAGTTAATTTTGACTTTTATCTTCTTATACCTAGTCTTTTAATTATATCCTCATAACGTTTTTGATCTTTAGATTTTACATAATCTAATAGCTTTCTTCTTAAGTTAACCATTTTCAAAAGACCTTGCCTAGAATGGTTATCCTTCTTATGAGTTTTGAAATGTTCAGTGAGATTAGAAATTCTCTCTGTTAAAATCGCTATTTGAATTTCTGGAGAACCAGTATCTCCTTCTTTTAATGCATATTCTGAAATTACTTCTTTCTTACGTTCAGATTCAATCGACATCATTATCTCCTTTAATCTATTGTATTTGAAAAAACTTTTTTTGGTTTTAAAGTCTTTTCAAAAAAAACTGCAATGCCTAGAGACTTTTCTCTATTTTTTATCAAAACATCGCTACCCGTGGGAATGTTATCAGTTGATATATTTAAACTAATCGCCTGACCATAACAAAACATAATTGCTTCTTCATCCGAGATATTTAGAGCCGGGATGTCGTCCAGCACACAATCTAAGGGAAGAAGAAAATATTTATCTATCATTCCTGCGGCAGCACTATGCACTAATTTCTCATAGGTTTCTAGAGTAAAAGAATCTCTAAGATGAAAACGGCCAACTTTAGTCCTTTCAAGAGCATTAACATGACCAAATGTACCAACTTTTAAGGATATATCTCTTGCTAGAGATCTAATATAGAAACCTTTCTCGCAAGTAACCTCAAATTCTGCCAAATCGTTATTTATAATATTTGATAATTTTAAATCCAAAACTTTTACATCCCTAGGGGGAATGCTAAATATTTCATTTTGCCTTGCTAGTTTATAAGCCCTTTTACCTTTTATTTTTAGAGCTGAATAGCGAGGCGGAATTTGCTTAATATTACCAACAAAATATTTCAGAGATTCTTTTATATCATTCTCCATTGGTCTACTGTCACTTCTATTAATAATAACTCCTTCTGAATCATCAGTATCAGTTTGTTCACCCCATCTAATTCTAAATTTGTATGTTTTTTTTGTATCAACCAAATATGGAATTGTTTTAGTTGCAGAATTAATAGCTATAGGAAGGACTCCGGAAGCAAGAGGGTCTAATGTACCCGCATGCCCTGCTTTTTTTATATTAAAAGTTTTTTTTAAAATATTTACAGCTTTAGCAGATGATATTTTTATTGGTTTATTTAATATTAACCAGCCATCATCATTACAATTTCTTTTTTTTGACAAATACTATCTCTCGATGTCTTTTTTAACTTTTTTTGACGAAAAGATTTTATCTAACTTCCTTACCTCAGTTATAGTATCGTCAAAGATAAAATTAATTGTAGGTACATACTTTAGGTGAACACGTTTTCCTATTTCTCTCCTAATTGTTTTATTTGCTCTGTTAAATGCCTTTGTAAATTCATCTTTTTTAAGTTCTTCAAAAGGTAAGAAAAAAAATTTCACATGCTTCAAATCCGGCGAAACGTCAACATGATTTATCGTTATCATTCCATTGTCTAATAAAGGTTCCTTTGTAAGGCCTCTCTGAAGAATTTCAACCAAAGCTCCCCTTAAAATTTCCTGAACCTTCATTTGTCTTTGAGAAGATTTATTAGGAGACGAATTAAGAGAAAAATTTTCCATGTTAATACCTATGCTAATTAAATAGTCCGCTTTATTTCATCAACTTTGTAACACTCAATTTTATCACCTGGTCTAATATCTTGATTATTATCAAAAGATAAACCACATTCTTGACCAGCGTTTACCTCTTTTGCATCATCTTTAAATCTTCTAAGAGTTGAAAGTAAACCATCATAAATTACAACATCATCCCTTAGAAGCTTTGCATGAAGGCCTTTGATCATCTTTCCATCTAAAACATTACATCCAGCAATATTCCCAATTTTTGAATTTTTGAAAACCTCTAAAACTTCAGCCATTCCAGTAATTGTGGAACGAAGCTCAGGATCTAACTTACCTTCAAGTAAAGCTTTAACATCATCAATTAAATCGTAAATTATTGAATGATAAAGAATAGTAACGCCAAATTTTTCTGCAGCCTCTTTAGCTTGATTATTAGCCCGAACATTAAAACCTAAAACTAAAGCGTTGGAAGCTTCTGCAAGAGTTATATCACTCTCAGAAATCGCACCAGCTCCAACATGAATTACCCTACAAGAGACTTCTTCATTGCCAAGGTTTAAAAGTGATTCTTTTATTGCCTCAGAGGAGCCTTGGACATCCGCTTTAACAACTACTAAAATTTCTTTTTTTAGTGTCTGATTAGATTTTGAAAATAACTGATCTAAATTAGCCTTAGTCAAGTTAGGTGTAGGTGCTTTTAATTTTCTTTGTCTATACTCTGAAACTTCTCTAGCCCTTGAATCACTTTCCACAACTGTCAAGATATCTCCTGCCTCCGGAGTTTGACTCAATCCTAAAATTTCAATTGGCTCGCCTGGTAAACATTCCTTTACATTCTGTCCTTGATCATTAATTAATGATCGGACCTTACCAGAGAATTGACCAACAACTAATATATCACCAACCCTCAAGGTACCCCTTTGAATTATTGTTGTGACTGCAGGGCCTCTATTTTTGTCAAGCTTAGCCTCTATTACAAAACCTTCAGCAGATCTATCTGGGTTTGCCTTTAATTCTAAAAGGTCTGCCTGAAGCATTATTGCTTCAATTAGTTTATCAATTCCCTTCCTAGTTAAAGCCGATAACTCAACTGACTGAATATCACCGCCCATCTCCTCTACAACTATTTCATGTTGTAATAAAGAGTTTCTGGTGGCGTTTGGATCAGCATCTGGCTTATCAATTTTATTTATAGCAACTATTATTGGAGCCTCAGCTTCTTTGGCATGATTAATTGCTTCTATTGTTTGAGGCATAACTCCGTCATCAGCAGCTACAACTAAAATAACAATATCAGTTACTTTTGCTCCTCTTGCTCTCATAGAAGTAAAGGCTGCATGCCCGGGAGTATCAATAAAAGTAATTTTCTTATTTTCGCTTATTTTTGTTTGATAGGCACCAATATGTTGAGTAATTCCACCTGCTTCACCAGAAACATTATTTGATTCTCTTATGGAGTCTAGTAAAGTTGTTTTACCATGATCAACATGACCCATAACAGTAACAACTGGACTTCTTGGCTTCTTATCCTCTTCTTTATCATCAATTGTAGAAAGACCCTCTTCAATATCAGACTCCGATACCCTAGTAACAGTATGACCAAACTCTTCAGCAATTAGCTGCGCAGTATCAGAGTCTAAAATATCATTTATTTTAACCATAACACCTTGTGTCATTAATGATTTTATTACATCAACTCCTCTTTCAGCCATTCTGTTTGATAACTCCTGAACTGTTATTGTCTCAGGTATTATGACATTTCTTGCAATTTTTTCTTTTGGAGTATCATCTGATGTTATTTTTTTTCTAGCCTTTTCTTGTCTTCTTTTTATAGATGCAAGAGATCTTTGCCTTTCTTCTTCATTTAATGCTTGAGATATTGATAACTTTCCAGATCTTCTCTTTTGATTTCCTTTACCGAACCTGTCAGTTTTTTCTTTTTCTGTCTTCTTAAGATCTTTCTTTTTTGAACTTGAAGAGTCCGACTTAATATTCTTTACTTTTTCCTTCGCAAGCTCAGGATCCTTTTTTGCAGGTATATTTGCTGGATCGATAACATCAGAAATACTTTGAGTAGTTTTTTCTTTTTTTATAACTTTTTCTTTTTTAAAAACTTTTTCGGTAACATTTTTTATTTTAGCGTTTTCAAGTGCTTTTTCTCTGGCATCTCTCTCGCTATCCGTAAGATCTCTAATTGAAGTATCCTTAGCTTCATCATCCTTCTTTGGTTTAAATACATTTGGAGCTGAAGGAGCTTTCCTAACTCGTACAGATGGTGCTACAGGCTTTCTTGTTTGAGATACCCTTCCCCTTCGGGACTCCACAACAACAGTAGATACTCTCGGAGAACGTGAGTTTTTTGTATTAGTTGAGGATACTAAACCTGGCTTAAGTGATAAAGTTCTCTCTTTTTTGTCTTTTGTAGTTTTTTCTGACATTTCTATAATTATACCTAAATATTAAAACTATCTTTGTAATTAAAAATTATTAAGAAGTTAAAGTAGAATCTTCTTCAACTTCATCATTACTATCTATTTCATTAACTTGGGAATCATCGGGTATAATCCCTAATTTAATTCTTGAAGTCATAATTAAATCATTTGCTTGAGATGAGGTTAAGTCAAAACCCTCTAAAATTCCATTTTCATGTACTTTATCACCTCCTACTGTTTCGTCCCAACCCAGTAAATCGTCTGAAGAACAATATGCAAAATCCTCTAATGATTTTACATCGTTTTCACCTAAGGCAACAATCATTTTTAAAGATAACTCTTCAACTTCTAATAAATCATCTTTTATACCAAGCTTTTTACATTTCTCCTCAAGCTCTTCATTCTCTTTATTTATAAAATCAGATGCCCTAGCTTGAATTTCTTCTGCAGTATCTTCGTCAAAGCCGGCAATGTTAGAAATCTCTTTTTGATCAACATATGCTAGCTCTGAGATGTCAGAAAAACCCTCAGTTACTAATAATTGGGCCAGTAATTCGTCAACATCTAGCGCTTCCATAAACAATAAGGTTCTCTCTTGAAATTCTTTCTGGCGTCTTTCTGACTCTTGATCTTCTGTCAAAATATCAATATCCCAACCGCAGAGATTTGAAGCTAATCTAACATTTTGACCTCTCCTACCTATTGCTAAAGATAGCTGATCCTCTGGTACAACAACCTCTAACCTTTGTTCTTCATCATATAAAACAACTTTCTGAACTTCTGAAGGTTGTAAAGCCTTTACAACGAATGATGCAATATCATCTGTCCAAGTCAAAATATCAATTTTTTCACCTTGAAGCTCGTTTACAACAGCCTGTACTCTGCTTCCACGCATGCCCACGCATGCACCAACAGGATCTATTGAAGAGTCTTTTGATAAAACAGCTATTTTTGCTCTGCTACCTGGATCCCTAGCAACACCAATGATTTCAATAATTCCATCATAGATTTCTGGTACTTCTTGTGCAAAAAGGTTTGCCATAAAATCTGGGTGTGTTCTTGATAGGAAAATTTGAGGGCCACGAATCTCTCTTCTTACCTCCATTATATAAGCTCTAACTCTATCCCCAGGCTTGTATACTTCCCTTGGTAACAAAGCATCCTTTCTGATAACAGCCTCAGCTCTTCCTAGGTCCACAATCACTGTACCATACTCAACTCGCTTTATTACGCCGTTGATAATTTCACCAACTCTATCTTTGAATTCTTCAAAATGTCTTTCTCTCTCAGCCTCTCTAACTTTTTGAAAAATAACTTGCTTTGCACTTTGTGCAGCAACTCTTCCAAAATCAATTGGGGGTAATTCTTCTTCCACAGGATCTCCTCCTATTTCAGCATTTGGATTTTTTAATTTTGCTTCTTCTAAAGTTATCTGTGTTGAAAAATCTTCAACCTTCTCTACAATATCTAGTAATCTCTTAAGCTCTATTGAGCCAGTTTCAGAGTCAATTTCAGCTTTAATATTATTTTCAATTCCATACCTTGATGCGGCCGCTTTTTGAATAGCTTCTTCCATAGCTGAGATAACGATACTTTTATCTATAGATTTTTCTCGCGCAACAGCATCAGCAATTTGCAATAATTCAAGTCTATTAGCACTTATTCCTTTTGTAGACATAATTAACCTCTTAAAATTTCTTTTAATTCAAAATATCAGTTTCTGGCGACCATAAAATATTAATATCTTTAATATTTTCTATATCAATTTCGATCAATTGATTGATCTCGTGATAATCTAATTTAATACTATTATTAACAGCTCCTTTTAGAATTCCTGTTAACTTCTTATTGTTATTTAATGGCTTTTTAAGTTTAACAAAAACTTTATTGTCAATCCAAAAATCAAAATCTTCTTTGCATGTGAGAGGTCTATCTATACCAGGAGACGATACCTCTAAGGTATATTCATAAGCAAAATCATCAGAAGAATCTAATGTATCTACAAGTAAATTACTTAATATTTTACAATCCTCAATAACCATGGATTTATTTTGATCTTCAGCCATAATTTGAATTTTTAACTCCTCTTTACCACTAATTTTAAGACGAACTAGTTGATATGGTGTTTGACCAATAATTTTACTAAAAAAATGAAAAAATTCTGCTGCTTTATCTGGAGCAACTAAGTGTTTTATATAATTTAAATCTTTTTTTTCTTCCATTTTTTATTTACATAATAAAAAAAGCGGGAAAGAGCTAACTTACCCACTTCGTAATTTTATCAACAAATTCGAAATATACTAAATAATTAAACCAAATTTTAATAAATTACAAGATTTTAATAATCTTAATTAATTTATTTTTTTTTGAATTTAAGAAAATATGAAACTTTATTTTTTAAAGCAGCTTTTTTTTCGTATCGAGATCCAAAATAATCATTATTAGGATTTCTCCAATCCTTAGGTTGAAAAGCTAGCCAATCAAATTTGTCCATTAACAAAAATAAACTCAAGGTCCAAGAAATATAGTTTGTATCATCTGAAGATATAAATAATTTACCCTTAGGTTTTATTAAATAATGAAGATCACCTATAATTTTTTTTTGGATAAATCTTCTTTTTTCGTGTTTCTTTTTAGGCCATGGATCAGGGAAAAAAAGCCAGATTTCGTCAAATATTTCTCTTGGCAATTTTGTTAATAGTTTATGGACATCACCATGAAAAATTTTAATATTTTTTAGCTTCTCATCATTTATTTTCTTTAGTAATTGGGTAACACCTCTCTTATAATATTCTACTCCGATATATATATGGTCAGGATTTTTTTTTGCTTCACGAAAAATTATTTCCCCTGATCCAAAACCTATTTCTAGAAAAATTTTTTTAGTCTTAAAGAGATTTTTATTTTTGAAAAAAGAAAAATTTAATTCATAGTTTTTTAATAATAAGAAAATTTCTTTTTGCTGCGTACTTAAAGAGCGTGATCTTCCTTTAACAGATATGAACTTTTCAGCTGAATTCATTCAATAGAGTATCAGCTAGGTCTAATTTTTCCCAACCGAACCCTCCTTCATCATCTGGTTCTCGACCAAAGTGTCCATATGCAGCAGTTCTCTTGTATATGGGCCTGTTTAAGCCCAACTTTTCTCTAATTCCCCTAGGGGTTAAATCAACAAGATCAGATAGAATTTTTACTAATTTATCCTCTGATACATTACCAGAATCACCTAAATTAGCATAAACTGAAAGTGGCTCAGATAATCCAATTGCATAAGATAACTGAATAATACAACGGTCTGAAAGCCCAGCAGCAACAATATTTTTTGCTAAATATCTTGATATATATGCAGCAGATCTATCGACCTTAGTTGGATCTTTTCCAGAAAAAGCTCCTCCACCATGAGGCGCAGAACCGCCATAAGTATCAACTATTATTTTTCTTCCAGTCAAACCTGTATCTCCTACAGGCCCACCTATTACAAAATTACCAGTTGGATTGATTATGTAAGAGGTCTTTTCATTAATATACTCAGATGGTAAATTCTCTTTTATTACCTGCGTAATAATCTGTTTTATCTTTTCTTGAGAGCAGTCCTTACTATGTTGGGTTGAAACAACAATTGAATTAACATTTATAGGCTTATTATTCTGATACTCCATTGTTACTTGAGATTTAGAGTCTGGAAGTATTCCATCTACAAGCCCCTCATGCCTTTTATGGGATAATGACTTTAATATTTTATGTGAATACAATATTGGTGCAGGCATAAATTCCGGTGTTTCATTACACGCATAGCCAAACATAATTCCTTGATCTCCGGCACCTTCATCTTTTAGATTACCATCAGAATCTACACCCAATGCAATATCTGATGACTGCTCATGCAATAAAATTTTTACTTCCATAGTTTCCCAATGAAATCCATCTTGATCATATCCAATATCTTTTACAGTTTCCCTTATAGTTTTCTCAATTAGTTGTTTTGGTATCTCCAAATTTGACCTAACTTCTCCAGAAACTACCACTAAATTTGTTGTCACAAGTGTCTCAACTGCTACCCGAGAAACAGGATCTTTTGAAAGATATAAATCTAAAATACTATCAGAGATTTGATCACATATTTTATCTGGATGTCCTTCAGACACAGATTCAGATGTGAATAAAAAATTTGTACTCTTGCTCATAAGATTCCCTTTTTATAATTTTTTCTATAACACAAAATGCACAATAAGAGTAAAGCCAAAATTATATAATTACCAAAGATCACAAAAATTGTTTTGGGCAACTTTTCTGGCTGCCTAGAATATATAAAACCCTCTTCACCCATAGAAAGTTTTTCAACAACCCTTCCATATGGATCGATTACCCCAGAAATACCAGTATTAGAAGATCTTAAAACAGGTAAACCAGTTTCTACAGAACGAAATTTAGCATTCGAAAAATGCTGATTAGGCCCTGTATAATTATTAAACCAAGCGTCATTTGAAATATTAATTATTATATCAGGTTCATATTTTGATCTAAGAACTTCATTTGAAAAAATAATTTCGTAGCAAATTAAAATTCTTGCTAACCCTAGAGGGGTAGAAATTGGGTCATAAGACTTACCCTTTGATAATCCTCTTTCGTTAGTAAGAATTCTTATAAACTCATATTTTTTTATATGTTCGTTAAATGGTAAATATTCTCCAAAAGGAACCAAATGAATTTTGTCATATGAGGATGATATTTTACCATCACTATTTATTAAAATTGCTGAATTACTAATCTCATTATTATTTTTTAAAATCAAATCCCCTGTCAAAAGATTCTTAGTATTCGATAATTCTTTCATTATTAAGGATCGAATTTCTTCACTACTAGATAAAAAGACAGGTATAGCATTCTCCGGCCAAATAATCAGGTCAACATTAAGATCTATTTTAGACAAATCTAAAAATTTTTTTATTAAATTTTCAGTTTCATCAGGGTTTAATTTTTTGTCTTGAGAAATATTTGGCTGGATAATTATAAAATCTTTATCTAAAAATTTTATTTCTGAAGGAATTCTTAAATACCCATAAATTAAAGAAAATGGAATAATTAAAGAAAAAATTATCCCCCATTTTAATGTTTCTTTTTTTAAAATAATGACAGGAGTAAGAGAGAATAATAATATAAAAATACCAGCAAAATTAAAACCAAATATTGATCCAATTTGCATTGCATAGTCATTAAATCCTAGTGCATGACCAAATAAATTCCATGGAAAACCTGTAAATAAATAACTCCTTACATATTCACCAAAAACAATGCCTAAAGATAAAGCAAAACAGCTTTGGATTCTATTTCCCCAAAAAAAGGATGTAATAATCCAACCAGGTGTTGTTATTAGACAGAGTAAAGCAGGTAAACCGAGGGTGCTTATAAATTTTAAATTCCCAAAGCCTTCTCTATAATCAAAAGCAGATCCAATCCATAAAAGACCAAAAAAGAAATATCCAAATAAAAAAATATTCCCAAAAAGAATAAAAAATAATGTTTTATTTTTATATTCTTTTTTAGAGGATATATCTTGAAAAATAAGGAACAAAATTGGAAAAGAAATTAGTAGAACAACTATATTATTCCAAGGAGATTGAGCAAAATTGGAAATTGATCCAGCAATAAATGCAAATAAAATAAAAAATAAATATCTCATTTTTTTCTCAATGAACTAATAAAATTATTTTTGCTTAACCTTTATTCTAAATCTTACATTTATAATTTTTCTTTGATCAACCTCTCTAATTTCTATTTCAAATCCCCTAGGGTGTGAAATTAACTCTCCCCTTTGCGGTACCCTCCCAACTAAAAGAAAAACAAGGCCTCCAATAGTTTCAATTTCCTCATCCATATTCTCATTTTTAAGTTCAAACCCAATAATATCCTCAACTTCCTGTAGAGTTGTTCTGGCAGGTATATCAATAAAGTTTTCACTAATACTAATTTTATGTGTTTCAACGTTTGAATGTTCATCTTCTATTTCACCAACTATTTCCTCGATAAGATTTTCTATTGTTAATAGACCATCAGTACCTCCGTATTCATCAACAACAAGAGCCATATGTATTCGTGAGACTTGCATTTTTAATAATAGTTCACGCGATTTCATAGATGGAGGAACAAACAAAATATCTTTTACAATTGAATCCAGTGAAATATCTTTAATATTTTTTTCTGATAGTGCGCCTACAAAATCTTTTATATGAAGCATACCTATAGGGTCATCAAGATTTTCCCTAAAAATTACTATTCTTGAATGATTACAATCTGAAAATAATTTTATTATACTATCTGCGGAGGTATTTATATCAGCTGATATTATATCAGCTCTAGGTACCATTGAGTCTTCTACTCGGGACTTACCAAACCCAATAATATTGGTAAGCATTTCCTTCTCTTCAATAGTAAATTCTTTCTCATTATCAATATGATCTTTTACAATATCTTTTAAAGATATATTTTCTTTCTTTATTAAAATTTCCCTAACTTGACTTATAAAATTATTAATAACTTTTAACATTTTTTTGTAAAAAATTTGCATTTCAGATAACACCAACATACGGATTAGGGATATTCAGTTTATTAAGAATTTTAATTTCTATATTTTCCATTATTTTTGCTTCTTTATCATTATCATGAACATAACCCAGCAAATGAAGTAATCCGTGAATTGCTATATGTGAAATATGCTGTTTAAATGTTTTTTCATTATCTTTTAATTCTTTTAAAATTGTATCTTTAGAAATAACTATATCACCAATAGCTTCAATATCTTGTTTATTAGTATCATTTTTTTTCAAACAAAATGACAAAACGTTTGTTGGAGAATTATCATTTCTATACTTTTTATTAAGTTCCATGATTTCTTTATCATCTGTTAATCTGACACTTAGCTCAGTTGATTTTTTTATCGATAAAAAATCATAACAAAATAATAAAATTTCTTTTACCAAATTAATCTCTTCATCATCCCAAATTTCTTTTGCAGATATATCAATTAATATTTTATTCACTTTTTTTTGAAGCCTTATTATTTTTTTCATAAGCCTGGACTATTTTAGTAACTAAATTATGCCTTGTAATATCAGTATTCTTAAAAAGGACTTTTCCAATTTCGTTTATTCTAGGCATAATATTAAGGATTTCTTTAAGGCCGGATTTTTCTCCTCTTGGTAAATCTATTTGAGTTGAATCACCAACGACAACCATTTTAGAATTCTTTCCAAGTCTTGTTAAAAACATCTTCATCTGCATAGATGATGAATTTTGAGCCTCATCGAGAATAATATATGAATTTTCTAATGTTCTTCCCCTCATAAAGGCTAAAGGTGCAATCTCAATTGTATTATTTTCTAAATATCTCTCTAAAGTTTTAGATGGAATTAAATCATTTAAGGCATCGTAAAGAGGTCTTAAGTATGGATCAATTTTTTCCTTTAAATCCCCTGGCAGGAAACCAAGCCTTTCACCTGCCTCAACCGCAGGTCTTGAAAGGATAATTTTCGATACCTCTTTCTTTATTAAAGCCTCAACCGCACATGCTACCGCCAAATATGTTTTACCAGTCCCGGCAGGGCCGACACCAAAAATAAGATCTTTTTCTTTAATTAAATTTACGAATTTTAATTGATTCTGAGACCTAGGATAAATATTCTTTCTCTTAGTTTTTATAAGAACTGTATTCAAATCTTTTGCATCTGAGTTATTAGAGTTTCTTGAAATATTATCAAAAATCTCTTCATTGATTTTTTTTCCATTAGCTAATTTTTTATAAATATCTGAAATTAATTTGCTGGCTGAAGAACAAGCTTCTTGATTTCCCCTTAACTCTATTAGATTCCCCCTATAGGAAATGTGTATACCAAAATTATTTTCAATCTTAGCTAAATTTTCATCATGTTGCCCATATAGGTCAACAAGAACCTTGTTATCCTCTAACTCCAAAATTTGACTTACATCATTTAATTGACTCTTTGTGGTTTTCATCTTTTTTTTACAATATAGTTCCTTCAAGACTGTTGTTTCTGGCTTCAACAATTCTTACTTTGACATTCTTGCCAATGAAAGATTCTTTTCCAGTCATATGAACGGACTGAAAGTATGATGATCTACCAGTAAGTCTATTTTCACCAACACCTTTTTTTTCAACCAAAACATCTATTTCCTTCTCAATAAGTCTTTCATTAAATTCTCTAGTTTGTTTCTTTATTAATTCTTGAAGTAATTTTAATCTAATGCTTTTAACTTCCTCATCTATTTGATCATCCCTTAAGGCAGCAGGGGTACCAGGACGGGGTGAATATTTAAAGCTGTATGCATGGGCATATTTCACCCTCTTTATAATTTTAAGAGTATCTTCAAAATCACTATCTGTTTCACCAGGAAAACCAACTATAAAATCGCCAGAAATGGCAATATCTTCTCTGTATTCTCTTGTCTTAGATATTATATCCAAGTACTCTTCCGAAGTATAATTTCTATTCATTTCTTTTAAAACTTTATTCGAACCAGATTGTACAGGAAGATGAAGATATGGCTGTAATTTTTTTATATCTCTATGAGCTATCATTAACTCATTAGTCATATCTCTTGGGTGACTAGTGATATACCTTATACGATCAATTTCTAATTTTGCTATTTCATTAATAAGCTCAGGGAAGGTAATTTTATTACCGTTCTCAAAATTTTGTGACCAAGCATTCACATTCTGACCCAATAAAATAATTTCTTTGGCACCTAAGCTTATTAATTCTTTAGCCTCACTTATAATCTGCTTTGCAGTTCTGGAAACTTCAACTCCCCTTGTATATGGAACAACACAGAAAGAACAAAATTTATCACAACCTTCTTGAACGGAAAGCAATGAACTTATAGAAGTTAAATTTTTTCTACCTTTTAATTTATCAAATTTATCTATTTCAGGAATATCAATATTAACTAATTTTTTTATAGGTAAGCCAGGCTTTGTTTCAATTTCTTCTAACATTTGTGGTAACTGATGATAGGTCAGGGGACCAAAAACTAAGTCTACAATTGGTGACCTTTTTATTATTTCATGCCCCTCTGCTTGCCCAACACAGCCAGCCACTGCCACTTTAATATCTTTCTTAGAGTTAATATTAATTTTTTTTAATCTTCCAAGCTCTGAATAAATTTTTTCTGCTGCTTTTTCTCTAATATGACAAGTATTTAATATTATAAGATCAGCTTGCCTAGGTTCATCTACAGAGGAATAATTATGTTTTTCAAGTATCTCTATCATTCTCTCAGAGTCATATTCATTCATCTGACAGCCATAGCTTTTAATAAAGAGACTTCTTTTTTTATCTTGAGTAATTTGCATATATTTTATTTAATTGTCTTAACTTTAGGTCTTCCATAAAGTTCAAGCCTATGATCAACTAATTCGAAACCAAGTGACTCAGCAATTTTCTCTTGAATAATCTCAATTTCATCGTTAGTAAATTCAATGATATCACCGCTTTCAATATCTATAAGATGATCATGGTGTTCACTTGTATCAACATTTTCGTAACGAGACCGACCATCTTTAAATTCATGACGGACAAGTATACCTGCTTCTTCAAAAAGTCTTACAGTTCTATAGACGGTTGCAACAGAAATATTATCATCAATAAGACATGCTCTTTTATGGAGCTCCTCGACATCAGGATGATCATCAGCACTATCTAAAATTTTGGCAATGACTCTTCGTTGATCTGTCATTCTCATAGATTTTTTTTCACACATTTCTTCAATTGTCATTCTATTACCATATCAAGAATATTTTTTATTGTAATCACCAAAATAAACTTTTGATAATAACAAGCCATCTTCTTTTCCATTATCAGTATTATAATACTTTTTTAAAACTTTTAAGTCTTTAAAGCCAAATTTTTTATAAAAAAGTATTGCTTTGTAATTATTTTTATTGACTTCAAGTAATATTCTTTTTTTTCTACTTTTTAAAATAATTTCATCAATTTTTTTAAACAAAATTGAGCCAATACCATTTCTTCTTATAGAATTTAGAACCCCGAATGATAAAATTTCATCTTCATCACCTAATGATCTCATTAAAATATAACCTTTTGGAATAGAATTTTTCTTCGCAATACAGCCATAGCCTTGACCACTTTCTAACAAATGCAATAATGACTTATACTCCCAAATAGGTTCTCCACAGTCATCCTGAATTTTTTGAATAAATAAAATATTATCCTTATTCAAAGACTCAATTACTATATTTCTTTCTTTACAAACCAAGATATATCCTTTTTTTCAGCTATAGGATTTGATAAATATAATGGAGATATATCATTATATTCATTAAAATTTTTCTTGATGTGTAAGAGTACTTTCTGAAAATCTATTACACTATCCTCATAAAATGTTAAATTTTTTTTATTAAGTACCTTAGCAATTTCAAAAGATCCAGGCCCTAAGAGTAAAAGATCTTCGTTTCCTACTAGATCATTAATACCTTCTAATTTAGACTTAAAAGGATTCCCAAGTGCTTCAAAAGAATGGCTAAAGAATTGTAAAAAAAATTCATTTTTTAAACTTTTCAGTGAGGTTAAAAATCTTTGATTTTCCTTACATCTTTTTTCTTGACCAATTGTAATTGCTTCCAATGCTGAAATACCATAAACAGGCGTGGATTTACTTTTTGATAATCCAAGACTAAATGCAATACCAACTCTTATACTTGTATAATTGCCTGGACCTGTAATAGTTATTATACCGGATATATCATTTATATTTAAACATGAAAACTCTAGAGATTTTTTGACTAATATTGATATTATATCAGATGGAGGATGAATGGAATCTTCCAGAGTAATAATATTCTTTTTTTCAGACGCAAGACTTATGGAACAAGAATTTAAGGAAGTGTTAATACAAAGAAAAGTCAAAATTATAATATCTCACATATCTCTTCGAACTCAAATCTTGGGGATCTTGAAAAAAGTTTTGAATTATCTCCATAGCCAATATTGCACAAAAAATTTGATTTAATATTAGTACCTTTGAAAAATTCTTTATCTACTCCTTCCTGATCAAATCCTGACATTGGTCCACAATCAAGGCCTAATGATCTAGCTGCAATTAGAAAATATGCACCCTGCATAGATCCGTTCCTGAAAGCTGTTTCTTTAGCAACTTCAGATGAGTTATTAAACCAACTTTTCGCATCCTGATTATGAGGAAATAATCTAGGCAAATAATCATAAAAATTATTATCATATCCAATAATAGCCGTTACAGGGGCAGTCTTAGTTTTTAAAAAGTTAGACTCTATAACTAATGAAAGAAGTCTCCTTTTTGCATCTTCAGACTTAACGAAGATAATTCTTGCCGGTGAACAGTTTGCGCTTGTTGGACCCCATTTCATTAAATTATAAATTTCTTTTAAAATTTCATCCGAAACATCTTTGTTTAACCAATCATTGTGCGTTCTTGCATTACTAAAAATTAAATCTTTATTATTTAAATCAGATACTGACACCTTGAACCTCAGGAATATAATGTTTTAAAAGATTCTCAACACCATTTTTTAAAGTCATAGTTGATGATGGACAGCCGTCACATGATCCCTTCATGCTGACATAAACAATACCATCCTTAAAGTTTTCAAAAACTATATCACCGCCATCTTGAGCTACTGCAGGCCTAACATGAGTGGATATTATATCTTTAATTTTTTCAGATAATGGATCCAAGGTTTCTGAATTATCGTCTTGGTTAAAATCATCAATAAAAATTGGACTTTCAGATACATAATGATTCATAATTATACTTAAAATTGATGGTTTAATATTTTGCCATTCAGTATTTTCTATAGTTATTGTTAAAAAGTCATAGCCATAAAAAACTCCAATAACTCCATCAATATCAAATAATGCTTGGGCTAGCGGAGAGGAGGATGCTTCCTCTAGATCTTTAAAATAAAAAGTTTTACCAACTTCACCTGTAACATCCTTACCAGGAATAAATTTTAAAGTTGCAGGATTTGGGGTTTCCTCAGTTTGAATAAACATAATTTCTCCTTCTATACATTTTTAAAACCAGCAAGTTTATCAACATCATTATTAGATAAATTGCCAGGTATAACAACCACAGGTATTGAATATCCCTCACCAGAAATAGTTTCTACCAACACACCAGGGTTTTTATCTTTCTTATTTGAGGCTAAAATAAGCAAAGAAATAGAATTATCAAGTTTAATTAAATTTTTAACAACATCTAATTTAGAACCGTGCTCAATAACATAATCGCATGATATATCTGAGTAGGATTTAATATCAATGGCGAGCTCTTCTAAAGCCTTTCTTGACTCTTTTTCAATATCATTGATCATTTTATTATTTATGCTTAACCAATAAGTAAACTCTGCAGTATCAACTGTAGCAACAATTAATAAACCAGCATTATTTATTTTAGCCCTTCTTGCAGCATATCTAACAGCTGATTTACATTCATCAGTTCCATCAAAAACAGCTAAAAAAATTTCTTTCAATTTCACCTCTTTTAATTACTTAACCTAAACCAATTATATCCTTGATCTTTTTCATATTAATTTCAGATCTTCCAATTGCTTCCTCAGTTCCTTTTTTCATAATTTCCTTAAGATAAATATGATCTTTGTTCAACCTAATCAATTCATTTCTTATTGGCTCAATAACCATTATAATAATATCAGATAAATCTTTCTTAAATTGAGATAACTGTTTTCCTGAGTAATCATTTAGAGCATTACTTATATTTGAATCTGAAAGTGATGAGAAAATTGATAGTAGATTATATACCTCAGGTCTTGATTCAAGCTCTTCTATTTTTTCTGGCATCGCAAGAGGATCGGTTTTGGCCTTAGCTATTTTCTTTATTATCATATCATTACTATCCCTAAACTCTATACGACTCATTGATGATAAATCTGATTTTGACATTTTTTTTGTCCCATCCCTTAACGACATTACTCGAGAGGATTTTTCTAGAATTAAAGGCTCTGGGATAGGGAAAAAATTATTCCCACCAAAATCTGAATAATCATTATTAAACTTTTGAGCAATATCACGAGTAAGCTCTAAATGTTGTTTTTGATCATCTCCAACAGGTACTAAATCTGAGAAATAAAGAAGAATATCTGAGGCCATAAGATTTGGATAAGTGTATAAACCAGAAGATACATTTTCTCTATTCTTACCAGCTTTCTCTTTAAATTGTGTCATTCTATTAAGCCAACCAATTCTAGTTATACAATTAAAAATCCAAGCAAGTTCAGAATGTTGAGGTACCGTAGATTGAACAAATATAGTAGATTTTTTTGGATCGATTCCTGAAGCCAAATAAATAGAAGCCACATCTATTATATTTGCTTTTAAATCATCTGGATTTTGCCAGACTGTAATAGCATGAAGATCAACTATACAATATAAACAATCATGATCGTCTTGAAGATTAACAAAATTCTTTATTGCCCCTAAGTAGTTACCAAGATGCAGAGCTCCGGTTGGTTGAACACCCGAGAAGACTATTTTCTTTTTATCCTTCAAATTATTTCCCATTTAAAATTAACTTTGGATTATACCAATTATATCATTTTTATTAAATACACCTAATATAAACAGAGTTAAAAAATAAATAGATGCTCCGGAAATTACTAAAATCATTAATTTTAAAAAAAGTGATATTTGAATAAGAAATTTTGATAAGATAATTACATACAAAGCCATAAATGCAGTCGATAAAATGATTTTAAATAGATCCATTTTAAGTCTTTTTGAAGATATTTTAATTTTATATTTTTCTGAACCCAATACTAATAAAATAAAATTTATCCAAGAAGAGATAGAAGTGGATAGAGCAATACCAACTACACCAAGTGAGTTAAACAAGAGAATAGCTAAAATTAAGTTTAGAGCAATTGAAATTAGACTATAAAATAAAGGTGTTTTTGTATCACCAAGGGAATAAAAAATAGGTAAATAAATTTTTATAAGAACAAATGCCGGTAAACCAGTTGAAAAAGCTATAAGTACTTTTGAAACATTTAGCGTATTTAACTCGCTAAACATTCCATGCTCATAAATTACCGATATTATTGGAGCTGATATAATCGAAAGGCCAACCGCCGAGGGTATAATCATTATCAAAGCAAATTTAATAGTATTGCTTATTACTGGATTAATTTTATTAAGATCTTTTTTAATATCTAAGTTACTTAATGTTGGCAAAAGAACTGTTCCTATTGAAATACCAAATAAAGCCAATGGAAGCTGATATAACCTTTCAGCATAATAAAGAATTGAAATACCTCCTTCTACAAAAGAAGCAATTATTCCTGAAAAAATTATATTTGCTTGCATTATAAATCCTGTAATTAGTTGAGGCTTGGCAATTTCTGAAAATTTGATAATTGTTTTTAGATTTTTGGGCTTTTTAAAGTTTAATGAATATCCAGCTTTATATAAAAAATAAAAAATTAATAAAAGCTGAATTATTCCAGAAAAAATAACACCAAAAGATAATAAATAACCTATAAGAATTGAATCTTTTATTGGTAAAATTAAAACTAAAATTAAAATAATATTGAAAAGTATTGGTAAAAATGAAGATGCAAAATATCTTCCTAAGGAATTTAATATGCCAATACCTAATGATGATAAAGAGATCAATAAGATATATGGTACAGTAATCCTAGAATAATTAATTGCTAAATTATATTTCACTGGATCATCTATAAATCCATACGCAATGAAATATATTAAAAGGGGCATCAATATTTGTAATATAGAAGTAATTATGATCATTAAAATTAAAGATATAAAAAAAATATCTTCAGCAAAATTTAAAGCTATTTTCCTATGAATAAGTAGTTTCTTTGAAAACATTGGAATAAATACTGTTGAGAAAGCCCCTTCAGCAGTTAGTCTTCTAAATAAATTAGGTATCCTCAATGCAATAATAAAAATATCTGTTATATAACTTACACCTAAAACATTACTTATAAGAACATCTCTTAGGAGTCCCAATCCTCTACTTAAAAATGTTAATCCAGAAACTATTAATGTTGGTCTAAAAAAAGATTTTTTTTTTAATTCATTATCCATTTTTCAAAACCTCTAGAAGTCTTTTTTCTATGGATTTTTTTGAACTGTGATGATGAATTTTTTTATTTTCTGAATTCAAAACATAAAATACATCTACTACTCTTTCACCGAATGTTGCTACCTGTGCTCTAAATAAATTTAAATTTAGAAGATTGATAGTTCTTGCTAGACCATAGAGAATACTTGGCCTATCCTTACCACTGACTTCTATAACAGTATAATCAGAAGAAATATTATTCATTATTTTTACTGAAACAGGAACTGTAAAAGCATTAATTCTTTTATTGCTTATCCTTGGTTCAGCAGGTTTTTCAATTTTAATATCAGATTGAATATAATTTAAAATTTTCTCTTTGATTCTATCAAGCCTAGCACCGTCAAGTATTGGTTTATTATCTTTATCTTGAATCCATATTACATCAATCGCAATATTTGAAGAATTGGTAAAAATCTTTGCATTTACAATATTAATACCCATTGAAGATACAGCGCCTGTAAGTTTAACAAAAAGACCTCTACTATTTTGTGACATTATTGATACTTCAGTTGCCTCGGCACCTTCAGCGTTATGGATCATTATTAATGGGTTGCCTCTAAATTTATCAATGAACATTTGTCCTTGCCGAAAAATTATATCTTGATCTAAACCAAGCCAATATTGGTTACTTTGACTATCTAACCATTTTTTAAATTTCTTTTTTTTGTAAAAATCTGCTTCAGAAAAAATTGATATTATTTTATTTTGAGCTCGCAATGATTGATCAGCATCTAAAACTTCTCCTGAGAGTTTTGTATAAGTTTCTTTGTAAAGTTGTTCAAGTAATTGTCCTTTATGAGCATTCCAAACACCGGGGCCAACAGCAGAAATATCAGCAATAGTTAAAATAAACAAAAATTTAAGTCTCTCAGGGGTTTGAACTATTAAGGAGAAATCCTCTATTGTCTTAACATCCATTATATCTCTTGTTTGAGAAAAATCACTCATTGAAAGGTGTTTCTCGACTAGCCATGAAATTGTCTCTAACTCGTAATCACTTAATTTAAATCTCTTAGTAAACTTTTTTACAATTTTTGCACCAGCTATTGAATGATCCTCGTCTCTTCCCTTGGCAATATCATGAAAAAGTATCGCAATAGTTAAAATCTTTTTATTTAATCCAGAATCAATTAGTTCAGAGATAAGATTGGTAATACTTTTTTTCTGCTTAGAAAATAATTTGCTAAGTTCGCCTATAGCTCTCAACAAATGCTCATCTGCTGTATAATGATGGTACATATTAAACTGCATTAAGCCTACAATCTTACCAAAATCTATAATAAAACGGCCTAAAACACCTGTTTCATTCATTGCCCTCAATGTCTTTTCTGAATTTTCATCATTTAATAAAATTTTTAAAAATATTTCATTTGCAATGTCACTTTCTCTCAATTCTCTGTTGATAAGATTAAGATTCTTTCTCAAAACTCTAATTGCGTTTGGATGAATAAAGACACTCTTTTTCATAGAATGATAAAATAACTTAATTATGTTAACTGGATTATTTTTAAAAAAATCTTCATTTGGTATATCAATTCTTCCAGCAGTGAGTACAAAGCTGTCAACTTTTTTTTCCGAAAAGAATGCTATTGCTTTAGATATAACCGGTATAGATTTTTTTTGTTTATCTTCAAGAATGGAATAAATTGATCTTGTTAAATCACCAACATCCTTTGCAATTAAAAAATAATGCCTCATAAATCTTTCAACAGCCAGAAGGCCTTTTCGTTCTTCATATCCCAATTTTTTTGCCATTTCTCTTTGATCATTAAAGTTAATTACTTCCTCAGGTCTTTTTGCTATATAATGAAGTTGACACCTGACATGCCATAAAAAGTTTTCGCACTTAATAAATGTATCTGCTTCTTCTCTATTCAAAATTCCTTTTTCGAACATCTCCTCAGGGCGAGAGCAATTATAACAAAAATTAGTCATCCAGCTAAGTGACTCTAAATCTCTTAAGCCCCCCTTACCATTCTTAATGTTTGGTTCAACTAAATATCTTGACTGTCCAGCCTTCTGCTGCCTTTCTTCTCGTTCATCTAATTTGGCTTGGATAAAATTTGATGAAGACATTTTTTTTAATTTTTTACGATAAAGTTTATTAAAGCTTAAACTCAAATCCTTATTGCCCCATAAATATCGAGCATCTAACATTGAAGTAGCAATTGTTTGGTCTTTTTCTGCTAATAATAAGCTTTCTTCTAACGATCTTGTAGCTTGTCCAACTTTTAAGCCCAAATCCCATAAAAAATATAATGTACTTTCAATTGCTGCCTCTGACCAAGCAGTTTTTTTATTAGGTAGTAGAAAAAGAAGGTCTAAGTCTGACTCTGGTGCAAGTAATCCTCTTCCATAGCCCCCAGTAGCCAATAATGAAATTTTCTCAGCATCAGAGGGGTTACTTAAGGGAATTAACGATATACTTAAAAAATCTAAATAATTACAAATTAAATTATCGTGGAGATCGGATAGTTGTTTCGCGCATTCTTTTCCACTATAATAACCTTCATCAAGTCTTTCTCTCGCTTTGGCATGGGCTCTATTTAACTCTATTCTAGTATGCTGCCTAATGAGGGCATTAATGTCACTAGCACCAATCCTCTCTTCATTAAAAATTTCTATAAAATTAATCCGACAATCATCTGTTAGTTTTTTTATCAACGTTTACCCTATTAAAAAACGAATAATTATTATTTATAAATTAACACTCTTTTGATGAGAAATTAAAAATAATATTTTATATAGAAGTGATTTAAAAAAATAACGAAAGTAATATTAAAATGAAATATTTATTAATTTTATTATTTTATTATAAAATACTTGACGTTTTTAATAGTTTTGTATAATTGTCATCAAATTATTTATTGAAAATATTCAAAGGGTTATAAATTTGACAGATAAAATCGACATAAGTGAGAAAAGCTATGATGAAAAAGAAGCACTGAAATTTCACTCTGAGGGTAGACCGGGTAAGATTGAAATTAATGCCACTAAGCCTATGTCTACACAAAGGGACTTAGCATTAGCTTACTCTCCTGGTGTTGCTGCGCCAGTACTGGCCATATCAGATAATGAAGACAGCGTTTATGACTATACCGCTAAGGGAAACCTTGTTGCAGTTATATCTAATGGCTCGGCTATATTGGGGCTTGGTGATCTTGGGCCTCTAGCATCAAAACCTGTTATGGAAGGAAAGGCTGTTCTGTTTAAAAGATTTGCTGATGTTGATTCTATAGATATTGAGATTAATGAAAAAAATCCTGATAAAATATCTGAAATTATTGCTAGCCTTGAACCCTCTTTTGGTGGAATCAATTTAGAAGATATAAGTGCACCTGATTGCTTTATAATCGAGAGTAAACTTAGAGAAAAATTAAATATACCTGTATTTCATGACGACCAACATGGCACAGCAATTATTTCTGCGGCTGGAATAATTAATGCACTTGATCTAACTGGTAAAAATATTACAGATATGAAGGTTGTCATTAATGGAGCTGGAGCTGCTGGGATTGCTTGTTTAGAATTATTAAAAGCAATGGGTTTACCCCACGATAATGCTACTCTTTGTGATTCTAAAGGACCAATTTTTATAGGAAGAGACGAGAATATAAATCAATGGAAATCTGCTCACGCAATACAAACAAAAGATAGAACACTCGCAGATGCAATAAAAGGTTCTGATATATTTCTTGGTCTATCTGTCAAGGGGGCCTTAACCACGGAAATGATAAAAACAATGAATAAAAATCCTATAATATTTGCAATGGCTAACCCCGATCCTGAAATTGACCCGAAAATTGCAAAAGAAGTAAGACCTGACTGTATTATGGCTACTGGAAGATCTGATTATGCAAATCAAGTAAATAATGTTTTAGGATTTCCTTATATATTTAGAGGTGCTCTTGATGTAAGAGCAACAACGATAAATGAAGATATGAAAATCGCCTGCGCAGAGTCTTTAGCAAAATTAGCTAGGGAGGATGTTCCAGACGAGGTTGCAGCAGCATATTCTGGAGCAAGACCAAGGTATGGACCTGATTATATTATTCCAGCACCTTTCGACCCAAGACTAATTAGGGATATACCTCCAGCTGTTGCTAAAGCGGCAATGAAGTCAGGGGTTGCTAGATTACCAGTAGTAGATGAAGATGCATATAAAAACAGACTCTCTGCTAGACTTGATCCGACAGCTGATATTATGCAACCAATTTTTTCCAAAGCAAAAAGGCTCATGAAAAAAGTTGTTTTTGCTGAAGGTGAGGAGGAAAAAATAATTAGAGCAGCGTTGAACTTTAGGGAATTAGGTTTAGGTATTCCTTTGTTAGTTGGTAGAAAAGATAAAATTGAAGAGACTTTGTTGAAAATAGGTCTCAGTTCAGATATTGATATTGAGATAGTTAACTCAAAAGATACAGAAAAGTCTAATGAGTATGCTGATTTCCTATATAAGAGACTCCAAAGAAAAGGCTATCTTAAAAGAGATTGTCTTAGGATGGTCAACAATGATAGAAATATTTTTTCATCATGCATGACTTCTTTAGGGCATGCAGACGCAATGATTACTGGAACAACAAGAAATTATTCTTTGGCCCTTGAAGATATCAGACAAGTAATTGATCCTATCAAAAATAAAAGAATTGTTGGAATTTCTGCTATGGTCTCTGGATCAAGAACAGTTTTGGTTGCTGATACGAATGTTCACGATATGCCTTCGGCAGAAGAAATTGCTGATATTGCTGAGGCTGGCGCAGAATTAGCAAGGAGACTAGGTTTTATCCCAAGAGTTGCATTATTAGCTTATTCTTCCTTTGGTTATCCTGAAGGAGAAAGATCAACATTTATGAGAGAAGCTGTAAATATCCTTGATAAAAGAAAAACTAGCTTTGAGTATGATGGTGAAATGGCTGCAGATGTTGCTTTGAACCCTAAAGCTATGGAACTTTATCCATTTTGCCGACTTTCTGGTCCTGCAAATGTTTTAATTATGCCAGCAATACATTCTGCATCTATTTCTACTAAATTACTTCAAGAGCTAGGAGGTTCTAATTTAGTGGGGCCAATGTTAGTTGGTCTATCAAAACCAATACAAATAATACCAACTGGTTCAAGAGTTTCTGAGATAATTAATCTTGCAGCAATTGCAGCTTGTGACCTTGGGCGCTAAAATTTAGATTAAATTTTCAGTATGTTTCCAAAATAATTCTGGAATATCTGGACCACCTAAACCTTTAATTTGCCTGACACCCGTTGGACATGTAACATTAATTTCAGTTAAATATTTCCCAATAACATCAATCCCAACAAAAGTTAAATCCATTTCTTGAAGTACAGGCTTTATAGTTTTACAGATCTCTAAGTCACTATTAGAAAGTTCAGAAAGCTCAGGAATCCCACCCACTCCTAAATTTGATCTAAATTCACCTTTAGCAGGTATTCTATTTAAACAACCAACTGGAGATCCATTTAACAGAATTATTCTTTTATCTCCAAATCTTACTTCGGGCAAAAATTGTTGAACCATTATTGGTTCATTTTGGTTTTTCAGAAATTTTTGTATTTCATCTAATATATTATTACTATTCTTTAATCTAATTATTCCCTCCCCACCTTTTCCATAAAGTGGTTTTAAAACAATATCCCCATGAATTTTCTGAAAGTCTAATATTGTGTCAATATCTAAGGAAATTAAAGTTTCAGGCATCAAGTTACTAAAAAATGTAACTAATAATTTCTCAGGAGCATTTCTTACACTTTTTGGATTATTTATAATTCTTGTTTTCGACATAAGGTGCTCTAAAATATGAGTATAAGTAATATAATTCATGTCAAAAGGTGGTTCTTGCCTCATTAAAATAATGTCTATTTCCGAAAAATTAGTTTTATATGGTTTCCCTAATTTGAAATGATTCTTTTCCTCATCTCTTACTATAAGAGGCTCAATTAAAGATGTAACCTTTCCATTATCATAGGTTAGCTTTTCTGGTGTATAATGAAATATATTATGACCACGCTTTTGGGCTTCAAGACATAAGGCAAATGTCGTATCTCCAGATATAGATAAAGTTTTAATATGATCCATTTGAAATGCTATATTAAGACTCATTAGATTTTTTTCCTTTTAATTTTAGAGCAGCATTATATACCTCTTTTCTTGAAAGATTAGTAAATTTAGATATTTCTTTTGCTGCGTCAGATAATGACATTGTCGCGAGCATCTTTATCAATATTCGATCTATATTAACAGATCCCCCTAAGTCATTAGAACCTTCAACCACTATTACTATTTCACCTTTAATACTTTTTCGAGATGATATATTTTTTATTACATCACTAATTTTGTAACTTATTACTTCTTCAAATTTCTTTGTTAATTCTCTACAAACTGACATATTCCGATCGCCAAATATCTCCAACATTATTTCAAGGCTTTTTAAAAGTCTTTTTGAGCTTTCAAAGAAAATTAATGATGAATTAAAGTTTTTTAAGGAAGTTAAATATTCTTTCTTAGCTTTTATTTTAACTGGTAAAAAGCCTGAAAAAAAGAACTTATCAGTTGGTAAACCCGACATTATTAGGGCAGCTATTGGTGAGGAAGGGCCTGGGCAAGAAGTAATTTTTATATTTTTACTTTTTAATTCTTTTACTAATTTAAAACCTGGATCTGAAATTAATGGAGTTCCAGCATCTGAAACTAAGGAAATACACTTTCCTTTTTTAATTTCATCAATAATAAATTTTCTAGTCTTGGGGTTGCTGTGTTCATGATACGAATGAAGCTTACATTTAATATTATAGTGATTGAGTATCTTTAGTGTAGTTCTCGTATCCTCACAAAATATTAAATCTGATGAATTAAGCTCCTCAAGTGCCCTTATTGTAATATCTTTTAAATTCCCAATTGGAAGGGATATTAAAGTTAGAGCGCCCTCCTTAATATTTTTCAACTAACAGCTCCTTTGAAAATAGTTCAAATGCCTTGTTTCTATGAGAAATACTATGTTTATATTTTGGTTCCATTTCTCCAAATGTACTCTCATGGCCATTAGGGATAAAAATAGGATCATATCCAAAACCATTATTGCCCCTCGGTGGAAATGTTAGGGTTCCATCAACTCTGCCTTTAAAAGTTTTATAATCACCATCTGGCCAAGAAACAGCTAAAACACATATAAAATAGGCTGATAAGTCTTTAGACTCTTTTTCAATAAGGCTTTTGTTTATTTCATTTGCTGCATATAAAAAATCTTTATCTGGGCCTGCCCACCTTGCCGAATAAATTCCTGGATCACCATTGAGAGAATTTACACACAGGCCTGAGTCATCTGAAATAGAGATAGTCTTAGACAATTTTGATGTGGTAGAGGATTTTATAAGAGCATTTTCTTCAAAGGAAGAACCATTTTCCTCAGGCTCATCGATACCTAATTCACTAGAGGAAATTATATTTAAATTATAATTTTTTAACAGGTCTTTAATCTCACTAACCTTTCCTTCATTATGGCTAGCAATAATAATTTTTTCATTATCAATTTTTTTTTTCATTTAAACTTCAAATAATTTTTTTTGTATAATATTAATTTCTTTTATTCCCTTTTGAGCAAGAAGAAAAAGCTCAAAATATTTTTTTTCAGAAAACGGTTTTAATTCTGCCGTTGCCTGAATCTCTACAACACCGCCGTCATCAGTTAAAACAAAGTTGGCGTCTGCTTCAGCCTTAGAATCTTCATCGTAATCAAGGTCTAGAACAGAAACATTATTATAGATCCCACACGAAACTGCTCCAATACAACTAATTATTGGGTCCTTACGCAAATCCTTGGATTTTAAAAGGCTATCAATTGACTGTCTTAAGGCAACCCAAGCTCCTGTAATTGAAGCCGTTCTCGTACCACCATCTGCTTGAATTACATCACAATCAATGCTTACTTGAAATTCACCCAGCGTTTTTAAATCGATAACAGACCTCAGAGATCTGCCAATTAGCCTCTGTATTTCTTGGGTTCTTCCGCTTTGCTTACCAGTAGACGCCTCTCTTCTCATACGATCGGAGGTTGACCTTGGCAACATACCATATTCAGCCGTTACCCAGCCACTGCCAGTATTTCTTAACCACGGAGGGACCCTATTTTCTATTGAAGCAGTACATAGAACATGAGTATCGCCAAATTTAACAAAGCAGGAGCCTTCAGCATGTTTAGATATATCTAGCTCAATTTTAATATCCCTAAGTTCATCAAAGTTTCTTCCAGATGGTCTTTTCATCGCTTATCTCAATAAATTTAATATTTATTTTTATCTATGGGTTGAAAAATACTTTAATATATCACACATAACAAGACATAGTGCTATGAAATTCAACTTTGTTGTTTTTTAAAATAATTATTAAGGGTGAAATAATGGAAGAAGAAAAGGAAGAGCATGCAGAGAAAACTGAAGGCGGTATTAATCCAGAAGAAACCGTTTCTAATGAGTCACCAGTAAAAGAAACTGATATTGAGGAAATTCCATTAGAGGATAAAGTAAAAGAATTAGAAGATAAACTTTTGCGGTCAGCTGCGGAAGTAGAAAATATAAGAAAACGTTCTGAAAAAGAAAGAGTTGAGGCTTACAAGGTTGGAATTAGTCTTTTTGTAAAAGATTTTGTTCCAGTCCTGGATAATATTGAAAGAGCTCTATCTTCTATAAAAGACTCCGAAGAAGTAAATTATGAATCATTTGTTGAGGGAATTAAGGCTACAGATAAAGATATAATAAATCTTTTAGAAAAGCATGGAATCCAACAGATCAATCCTATTAATGAAAAATTTGATCCTCTTTTTCACGAGGCCCTTTTTGAATCAGAGTCAGAAAAACATGAGGCTGGATTTATTACTCAAGTAATTGAAGTTGGTTATGTTTTAGATAAAAGACTTATTAGACCTGCAAAAGTTGGTGTTTGCTCAAAAAAATAAATATTAGCAATGCACTTGTAAGAAAAAAAACAATTACCATATAAGCAATGTATTAAATTTGTATCCAAATTATAGGGAGTTTTATTATGGGTAAAGTTATAGGTATTGATTTAGGAACAACAAATAGTTGTGTGTCTATAATGGAAGGTTCGCAACCAAAAGTTTTAGAAAATGCAGAGGGGGCTAGAACTACCCCATCAATGGTATCTTTTGATGAAGAAAAGAAAAGATTAATTGGTCAGCCAGCAAAAAGACAGGCTGTTACAAACCCAACAAATACCCTTTTTGCTGTTAAAAGATTAATCGGAAGATCGTTTGACGACCCCGCCACAAAAGAAGACCAAGGAATGGTCCCATATAATATTGTTAAAGGTGAAAGTGGAGATGCATATGTAGAGGCTGAAGGTGAAAAATACTCACCTGCGCAAATTTCAGCTTTTATTCTCCAAAAAATGAAAGAAACTGCTGAAGATTATCTGGGAGAAAAAGTCGAACAAGCAGTTATTACTGTTCCAGCATACTTTAATGATGCTCAGAGGCAAGCTACAAAGGATGCAGGCAAAATTGCAGGCCTAGAAGTTTTAAGGATAATAAATGAACCAACAGCTGCAGCCCTTTCCTATGGTTTAGAAAAAAAAGAAGGTAAGCTAATTGCTGTGTATGACTTAGGTGGAGGTACATTTGATATTTCTATTCTAGAAATTGGAGATGGTGTTTTTGAAGTTAAATCTACTAACGGAGATACTTTTTTAGGTGGTGAGGATTTTGATACCATCCTAGTTAACCATTTAGCAGATGAATTTAAAAAAGAAAATAATGTTGACCTTAGAGAAGATAAACTAGCTCTTCAAAGGTTGAAAGAAGCTGCGGAAAAAGCTAAGATTGAGCTATCATCTGCATCTCAAACTGAAGTCAATCTTCCTTTTATTACTGCTGATCAAACTGGTCCAAAACATTTAACGCAAAAACTTACCAGGGCTTCTCTCGAAAGTCTTGTTGAGAAGCTTATTGAAAGAACTATTATACCTTGTAAGGCAGCCCTTAAAGACGCAGGAGTAGATGCAACAAAAATTGACGAAGTTGTTTTAGTTGGTGGACAAACAAGAATGCCAAAAATTAGGGAAGCTGTAAAAGATTTCTTTAAAAAAGAGCCCAATATGTCTGTTAATCCTGATGAAGTTGTTGCTATGGGCGCTGCTATTCAAGCGGGTGTTCTTCAAGGTGATGTTAAGGATGTTCTACTTTTAGATGTTACTCCTTTATCTTTAGGAATTGAAACATTAGGTGGAGTTTTTACAAGGCTAATCGAAAAAAATACAACAATTCCAACAAAAAAATCTCAAGTATTCTCAACTGCGGAAGATAATCAGTCTGCAGTAACTATAAGAGTTTTCCAGGGTGAGAGAGAGATGGCTAATGATAATAAACTTCTGGGACAATTTAATTTAGAAGGTATTAGTCCAGCCCCAAGAGGAATACCGCAGATAGATGTTGCTTTTGATATCGATGCAAATGGAATTGTTTCTGTATCTGCCACTGATAAAGCTACTGGAAAAGAACAAAAAATAACAATTGAGGCATCTGGTGGTCTTAGTGATGATGAGATTGAAAATATGATTAAAGAAGCTGAAGCAAACGCAGATGCTGACAAAAAGGTAAGGGAACTTGTTGATGCGAAAAATCAGGCAGAGGCAATAATTCATTCTGCTGAAAAAGGTATTGTTGATGCTGGTGATAAAATAACTGATGAGGAAAAAGCACCAGTAGAAGCTGCGATAAAAGATCTTAAGGAAGTTATCGAGAGTGATGAGTTAAATGTAATCCAAGAAAAAACCGCCTCTCTTTCACAGGCAGCAATGAAAATTGGTGAAAAACTTTATCAGCAAGAGCAGGAAAGCTCAGAGGATCCTGACCAAGGGGTAGAAGGAGCGGAAGATGCAGATATTGTTGATGCAGACTTTGAAGAAGTAAAGGAAGAAGAAACTGTTAAAGAAGAAGAGAAAAATTAACACCTAAAATTAACAACCGGACTGCTTCATATGGCAAAAAGAGATTACTACGATGTATTAGGTGTTCAAAAAAATGCCTCTGATGCCGAAATTAAAAAGGCATTTAGAAATTTAGCCAAAGAAAATCATCCAGATAGTAATCAAGGTGATGAAGGCGCTGAATCTCGTTTTAAAGAAATAAATGAAGCTTATGAAAGCCTGAAAGATCCTCAAACGAGAGCGGCTTATGACCAATTTGGTCATGCAGGTACTCAGGCTGGTGGCATGGGTGGAGGCTTTGGTGGTGGAGGTTTTAGTGGAAATTTTTCAGATATTTTTGAAGATTTGTTTGGCGATTTTGCTGGTAGAGCTAGCCAGAACTCAAATCAAAAAAGACAGTCGCGTGGCTCAGATCTTAGAGCTGAAATAAAAATAGATTTAAAAGACGCATACTTTGGAGCAACGAGAGAATTAGTTATAAATTCATTGGCGATCTGCGATGACTGTGACGGCACAGGAGCAGCTTCGGGCAGCGGTAGGTCGACCTGTCAACATTGTGGCGGCTCAGGAAGCGTAAGATCAACCCAGGGATTTTTCACAGTTGAGAGAACTTGCAGTGTTTGTAACGGTAAAGGATACATAATAGAAAATCCTTGCGGAAGTTGTTCCGGAAGCGGGAGAGTAAGAAAAAAAAGAAAGTTATCAGTAAATATACCACGAGGTGTTGATGATGGAACAAGAATCAGACTTGGTGGTGAAGGTGAGGCAGGAGAAAATGGAGGTCCCTCAGGAGATCTCTATGTTTTTATATCTATTAATGATAATGAATTTTTTAAAAGAAGTGATGCTGACCTTCTAAGCGAAGTGCCAATAGATTTTGTTACTGCTGCTCTTGGCGGACAAATAGAAGTCCCCACTCCTGACGGAAAAAAGATAAGAATTTCAATACCAGAAGGATGCCAAAATAATAGACAGTTTCGTCTTAAAGGAAAAGGTATGCCTGTACTTCAAACAAATAGATTGGGTGACCTTTATGTTGAAATAAGAGTTGAAGTACCTACAAAACTTAATGACAAGCAAAAAAATATTTTAAAAGAATTTTCTGAAATTAATAAAAAAAATACTAGTCCAGAAGCAAATGGTTACCTAGACAATTTAAAAAGGTTTTTTACTGGTTAAGGTTTTTTGTGAAAAAATTTTCTTTTTCTTTTTGGATTACAAGACCTACATATCTCGCATTCTAAACCCCAACATGATCTCGCTGTACAAAATTCTCTCCCCCAAAAAATTATTTGAAGATGCAGTTTATTCCAAGACTTTATATTAAAAACTTTTTTCAAATCAATTTCAGTTTGTCTAACATTTTTACCATTTGTTAATCCCCACCTTTGGGCTAACCTGTGTATATGTGTGTCTACTGGAAAAGATGGAATATCAAATGCTTGGCTCACCACTACAGATGCCGTCTTATGACCAACACCAGGCAATTTTTCTAAAAGTAAAATATCATTGGGAACAATTGAATTAAATTCATTTACCAGAATTGATGACAAGTTTAAAATTGCTCTTGATTTTTTAGGCCCCAAACCACACGGCTTTATAATAGAATAAACTTCTTCGTAGGATAGCTTAATCATTTGTTTTGGAGTTTTAGCCTTTTTAAACAAATATGGAGTTACTTTATTAACTCTTTCATCAGTACATTGAGCTGATAAAAGAACAGCCACTAAAAGAGTATAGGGACTGTTATGATTTAAGGGTACGGGTACTTTTTTATAAACCCGATTTAAAACTGAAGAAATTATTTTAGCTTTTTCTTTTCTATTCATAAATTTATTAATTATTTATTATTGAGTAAATGTACCATTATAGAACTCATAGGATATAGGTTGTCCTGTTGCAATTTCCTTTTTTAATATTTCTTCTGGAGTTAATTGCTCTATATGCATAACAAGAGCCCTTAATGAATTACCATGGGCGCTAACCAAAATACTATTATTTTCTAAAAGTAGTGGTAATATTTTATCAAGATAATAGGGAATTACTCTTTCAGCCGTATTTTTTAGACTTTCACCACCGGGGGGTGGAATATCAAAAGATCTCCTCCAGATATGGATCTGGTCTTTTCCCCATTTTTCTCTCGCATCATCTTTATTAAGACCCGTTAATTCTCCATAATCTCTCTCGTTTAATGCTTGATCTCTAATTATATTAATTCCACCCAGCTCAAGTTCATTCAAGATTATATCTGCAGTATTTATAGCTCTATCAAGAGTGGAGGTAAAAAGGTAAGAAAAATTTTTTCCTTCCTTTTTCAAAAAGATACCCGTTTTATATGCTTCGTTAATACCTTGTTTTGTAAGACCTGGATTTTCCCAACCTGTAAATAGATTTTTTTCATTCCATTCACTTTGTCCATGCCGAACGAGAGTTAGATTAGCCATCAAGCATTCCTATTTATCTAAACCAAGAACATCTAATGTTGAAAAAAGGCCAGGACCTTTATCAATCCCCCACTCTGCAGACCTAAGAGCGCCTATTACAAAAATATCCCTATCCTCAGCGTAATGTGAAATAACAATCCTTTCGCCAGCTCCAGCAAAAACTACAGAATGATCACCAACTACTGTCCCACCTCTCAAGGACACTATTCCAATATCACCTTTTTTTCTTAGTAAATCTGAACCGTTTCTTGAAATATCTAAAGATGAATCGAGATCAATGCCTCTTCCATCAGCCACAGCATTTGCCAAATCTCTTGCTGTACCAGAAGGGGAGTCGACTTTGTCCCTGTGGTGCGTGTCAGATATTTCTATATCCCAATCATTATCTAAGGACTTTGCAAGTTTTTTTACAGTTCCAAGCATAGCATTAATACCTAGACTCATATTACCTGACTTTATTATGGTGGCATGTCTAGAAGCTGCGACTATCTGCTTTTCCTGATCATCATTAAAACCTGTTGTACCTATGACATGTACTTTTCTAGCTTGCGCAACTAGCTCAGAAATTTCAATAGTTGAATAAGGAGAGCTAAAGTCAATGACAACGTCAGACTTTATAACGCACTCTAAAGAATTATCTGTTATAAGGATACCTGTCTTATCTCCACCAACAATAGATGAGACGTCCTTTCCAAGATGATTTGATCCCTTTGCCTCAATAGCACCTACAAGGTTAAAATGGTCAAAAGCCATGGCTTTCAATAATATTTGTTTGCCCATTTTACCTGCGGCACCAACAACTGATATATTTATAATTTTTTTCATTTGCTCACATTATCACAATTAAATATTTCTTAACCATATTTCATTCACTTTATGATTAATATCTTTTTTTAAAATGAGGTCTGCCCTATATTTTGTTGGAAGAATATTCTCATTAAGATTTTTCAAATTAATTTTTTCCCAAATTGAATTTGCAACTTTTTTTGCTTCATCGTCATCTATTGATGAAAATCGATTAAAAAAGGCTCCCTTTTCTTTAAAAGCAGATGACCTTAGTGATAAAAATCTCTCAACATACCAATGCCTTAGTGACTTCTCATCGGCATCTATATAAATAGAAAAGTCAAAAAAATCAGAAATTATCGGGGGTGTTTTTTTTTCTTTTTTCTGGGGTGATTGTAAAACGTTAATACCTTCGAGAATAACAATATCTGGACTTTTTACAACTAAACTTTCTGAGGGCACTACATCATACAATAAGTGAGAATATACTGGTGCTAAAATTTCTTTTTTTCCTTCTTTTATTTGTGAAAGGAAATCAAAAAGTGCTTTAGTATCATAACTTTCTGGAAAACCTTTTTTATCCATTAAATTATGCTCTTCCAAAAATTGGTTTGAATAAAGAAAACCATCAGTTGTAACAAGCTCAGTATTAAATTCACTAAAATGTTGCTCAAGTAGGGACTTGAATATTCTAGAAAAAGTCGATTTACCTGCAGCAACCGACCCAGCAACGCCAATTATAAAAGGAACACGCTTATTAGAAAAATCAAAAAATTTACCGATCTTAGTATTTAATGAATTACAGTTATTTATATAAAAACTTAAAAGATGTATTAATGGTAAATATGTTTTATCTACCTCTTCAAGGGAAATTGTTTCTCCAAACCCTCTAAGTCTTTCTAAATCTTCTTGTTTCAGTTCAGAAGAGCTTCCTTTTGTTAATAAAGACCAGTCTCTAAAATTGAACTTCTTATACAACTTTAAATTTTCGTCGGGTTTAGACATGAATTTATGAGGACATTCTATTTTTTAGCTCTTCGTAAACTTGCTCTGGATTAATATCTAATTTCTTAAGAAGCAAAAGCCAATGATAAATTAAATCTGCGCTTTCATTAACTGTATCTTCCTTTGTTTGGCTTAAAGCAGCGACAAGTGTTTCTATTGCTTCTTCCCCCATCTTTCTTGCGACATAGCTTATATCTTTTTTTAAAATAGTATTTGTATAAGAGTTTTCATCTTTTCCCTTAGATTTTTCCTCTATTATCAGCCATAGTTTATCAAGAGTCTCTGAATTATCTGTCATATTAAATCCTCGCCTTTTTATAATAATTAAAGTCGAACAGAAATACCAGCCTTACTCATCTGTTCTTTAGCAAGTTTAATAGGAATTTCACCAAAATGAAAAATTGAGGCAGCAAGTACTGCACTAGCGCCACCAATTTTTACACCATTAATCAAATCATTGACATTACCAACCCCGCCGGAAGCTATAACTGGTATTGGTATATTGTGAGAAACAGCTTTCAACAAAGAGTTATCATACCCTGATTTAGTCCCATCTTTGTCCATTGATGTTAATAAAATTTCACCTGCACCTAAAGAGCTTATTTTTTTTGAAAACTCTACAACATTGATGCCAGTGGAATTCCTTCCCCCATGCGTAAAAATCTCCCAATTATTTTCTGATACATTTTTAGCGTCTAATGCAACCACTATACACTGACTGCCAAATATTGAACTTGCTTCATAAATTAAGTCAGGATTGTTAACTGCAGCTGTATTAATAGAAACCTTATCAGCTCCAGATGATAAGAGACTTTGTATATCTGAAATATTTCTTACTCCGCCACCAACTGTTAATGGCATAAAACATTTTTCAGCAGTTTTTTTTACTGTATCAAGTAAAATTGGTCTTTTTTCGTGACTAGCAGTTATGTCTAAGAAACAAAGTTCATCAGCACCATTCCTGTCATATGTCTGAGCAGCCTCAACAGGATCACCTGCATCTACAAGATCTAAAAAGTTAATTCCCTTAACTACCCTACCGTCCATCACATCTAGGCATGGTATAATTCTTGTTTTCAACATTATGACCTCACAATATCTAGAGCTTCTTTTAGATCAATTTTTTTGTCATATATAGCCCTTCCACAAATCATTCCTTCAATTCCACAATTTTCATTTTTTTTAATTTCAACAACATCTCCAATAGTCGAAACACCTCCAGAAACTATAATTGGTATATCAACAGAGTTAGCCATTTCAAGAGTTGAGGCCATATTAGGGCCATCCATGACACCATCCTTATCAATATCAGTGAAAATAATCGCACAAGCACCTTTTTTTTGAGCAACAACAGCAAAATCTTTTGCATCAAAATCGGAATCTTTTGTCCAGCCCTCTATTGATACCATTCCTTTTCTTGCATCGATTCCAATAGCAATTTTATCGGGAAAATCTAAGCACGCCTTTTCTAAAAAAGTTATATCGTTAACTGCCTTAGTTCCTAGTATAATTCTTTCAATATTAATGCTTATTAAAGATTTTATATCTGTAATAGTTCTAACTCCTCCACCAAATTGTATTTTTAAATTAGTTTTTAAAGCTATTTTTTCAATGATATTAAAGTTTTCCAATTTACCATTTTTTGCTCCATCGAGATCTACAATATGTATCCAATCACAGCCCATATCTTCGAAAAGCATTGCCTGATCAAGAGGGCTATTATTAAATATGGTCTTTTTTTTAAAATCTCCTTTTTCAAGTCTTACGCAAGATCCATCGTATATATCAATTGCTGGTAAAAAAATCATGGGGACCACTTAATAAAGTTTTTTAAAAAGGCAACCCCTGCACCTTGACTCTTTTCTGGATGAAATTGTGTACCCAAAATATTATCCTTACCAAGAGATGAAGCAAAATTGTTGCCATAGTTAGTGGAAGATATTACTGATTCACTTGACTTAGGAGAAAATCTGAATGAATGAACAAAATAAAAATCCTTATCTTCTAGTTTTGTAAAAACTGGATGTGATCTTTCAATATTAATTTCATTCCACCCCATGTGAGGGACTTTAAGAATATTATTCCCTGGATCCAAAGGAATTACATCTCCTTCAATCCAGTTCAAACCTTTATGTTTTCCACCCTCAAAACTCATAGTCGACATTAACTGAAGGCCAATACAAATCCCCAAAATAGGTTTAGCAAGTTTTAATGCTGCCTCATCAAGAGATTCTTTTAGGCCATCAATTTTTTTAAGCTTTTTGATACAAGATTCAAATGCACCTACGCCAGGTAAAATAAGTTTATCTGCTTGTATTATTTTTTCAGGATCTCTTGTTAAGACAACAGAACCATTAATGTTGGTTTCATTTACTGCCAACTCAAGAGCTTTTGTAGCAGAGTGTATATTTCCACAACCATAATCAACGACTGCAATAGATAATTTTTTCATAAAAGTTTAACTTCCAAGTGAACCTTTGCTTGATGGCGACCTCCCTAGTTCACGAGGGTCAATAACCATTGCATCGCGAAGTGATCTAGCAAGACCTTTAAAACATGACTCGGCTATATGGTGGTTATTTTCTCCATAAAGGTTCTCGATGTGAACATTAGCTCCTAAATTTTGAGAAAAGGCTGCAAACCATTCGTGAAAAAGCTCTGTATCCATTTCTCCCAAAACTGCTTTTGAAAATGAAACTTTCCAAATTAAGCTTGGTCTTTTTGAAATATCAACCGCTACTCTTGTCAATGTTTCGTCCATAGGAATTACAGCACTTCCAAAACGTTTAATGCCAGAAAAATCACCTAACGCCTCTGCGATAGCTGAGCCTATAACAATACCGGTATCCTCTGTGGTGTGATGTTGATCTACATGAAGATCACCCTCGGCTTTTAGCTTGAGATCTATTAAAGAGTGGCGTGAAAAACTTTCAAGCATATGATCCAAAAAACCTATACCGGTTTCAACTTCTGAAACACCTGAGCCATCAATATTTATTTCAGCAAAAATATTTGTTTCACGAGTTTTTCTCTCGATTTGAGCTTTTCTATTATTTTTAACATTCATCTTCAAGCCTCAACATAAATAAAATACTAGCGCTTTCTTAAATGTAAGATAAAAGCACCTTCTCCTCCTTGTAACCTGTGAGCATTAGAATATCCAACAATTAAAGGGAAAATTTCAACTTCCTCAAGCCAGCCAAGAAGTGCATTCTTTAGTATCCCTTTACCCTTGCCGGTTACAATAAGAACATAAGTATACTGATATTTACAACATGTGTCTAAGAAAGAAAGAAAGGATACCTTAGCTTTTTTTACATTTAGACCGTGCAAGTCAAGGGCGGCATCTGTTTCTATTTTTCTTGTAGCAAGTTTTCTTATTGTTTTCTTTGCTAAAATTCCTGGCTTTGGAAGTTCTTCTTTTTTTCTATAAATATATTTGTCGCCATCTTTATGAGCTAAGACGTCATTAGGGCTACTATCCTTGTTCTCAACTTCAAAATTATTCTTAATGAAATCATTCCAAACTATTAGGTCCTCATCTTCTCCCATTTTTAATCATCAGCGTTTGTAGATATTAATTCCCACCCAGGGTCTTTGCTTCTTATTGATTTCTGAAAAATCCAGGTATCTTTAATTACTTGAGGAGAGTCTTTATTGCCCTCTATTAACTCTTCATCAGAATTCATTCCATAACTAATCATTTTTGTTTCAAAAACTACCTGGATCTGAACCATGTCTTTCAGCAAGGTTGCATCTTTAATTTCCACTGAATCAAATTCAATTACATCATTAAAAAGTTTTTGTTTAAGTTTATTCCTGAGCTCAATGGCTTCTGCGAAACCATCATACACATCTCCACTTATAAAATCTTTAATTGAGCTTAGATTACCCATGGCATAATTTTGTACAATCATCTCATATGCTTTCTTTGAGCCCTCTATAAAACTTTGCTGGGTAAAACTTTTATCACTAACGCTCAAATAATTTAAAATTTCATCTTTCGTGTTTAATGATATAGCATCGCTCTGTTTAGTTTGTTTTGGTTTTTTAAAATTATTAAATTTAAAATTAGATTTGTTATTGAGAGGGTCTTCATTGCCCGTTCTTTTACCTAATGCCGACCTAAGCCTTATAAAGGCAACAACTGCGAAGACTAAAAGAATAATATTCATTGGATCGAATGGATTGCCCATTTTAACTGTCCTTTATAAAAGCTATTTATACTATTTTCTCTTATAGGAATATACAGTAAGTTTAAATAGTTATTTAATTTTTTTGGAGAAAACTTGATTTATCCTTTAATAATATTTTTTCTAGTTTTGCCTATCATTGAAATATGGGCACTTATAAAGCTTGGTGGTTATTTTGGCTTTATCGGAACCTTAGTTTTAATAATCGGTACAGCTATTATAGGCATATTTGTTGCGAAGCAACAGGGTTTAGGATTATTTTTTTCGCTCCAATCGAAGTTAGCTCAGGGTAAACAAGCACTTCCTGAGGTGGTTGAGGGTATAGCGCTTCTTTTAGGGGCGCTATTTTTTATTATACCAGGAGCTGTAACAGATATATTTGGTATTGTGCTAATAGTACCAAGTATTAGACGATCAATTATAAAAATTATCATCAATAAGATAATAATGGAGCTAAGAAAGAGAGAAAATAGGTATTAGCCATTTTTGAGCCAAATAGACTGCTTAGGGAATGACAAGAGAAACTCCTTATGATTTTTTTCATCAGCTTCTGAGATCCTTGGCTCCAATTTTTTTTTCCTTGATAACTGGCTAATGTATGACTTGTTAATTCTATTAACTGGTGATCTAGTGATTGAAGATAATTCAAAATTGGGCTCTTTCCCTCCAACAAGCTCAAGATAAACCTCGGCCAAAAGCTCTGAGTCTAAAAGCGCTCCATGAAGCTCTCTGTTTGAGTTGTCTATGGAAAACCTTTTGCAAAGAGCATCTAAGCTATTTCTCGCCCCAGGATATTTAGTCCGCGCTATTTTTAATGTATCGACAACCCTATTAGTTTTTATTTTTTCTTTTTTGGCCCTAGATAATTCACTGTTTAAAAAGCCAACATCAAAGTCAGCATTGTGAGCAACCAAAGTACTGCTTCCGATAAAACTAAGAAAGTCATCAGCTACATCAATAAATTTTGGCTTATCAACCAAAAATTCATTGGTTAGGCCATGAACTTTTTCAGCTCCTGGGTCCATTTGTTTTTCAGGATTTAAATAAACCTGAAATGTGTTGCTTGTTGGTACATGATTAATAAGCTCAACACACCCAATTTCTACAACTCTATCGCCGTTATCAGGGCTAAGCCCAGTCGTTTCAGTATCTAGTACAATTTCTCTCATTTTAACTCTAATTTTTTTAAGATATTTAAAACCTGTTTTTCAGCATCGTCAATACTTATAGATGTATCAACAACAAAATCAGCCATTTCACACTTTTTTTTATTTGGAATTTGAGAATTTAATATTTTGTTAAATTTTTCTTCTGTCATATCTGGTCTTTTTAGGACCCTTTTTTTCTGTAATTTTTTTGATGTTGACACAACAACAATATAATCAACATTTTTTTCTCCGCCTGTTTCATATAGAAGGGGTATGTCTAAAACAATAGCCTTTGATTTTTTATATTTTTCAAAGAAAAACTTTCTATCAATAACTAAAAGAGGGTGAATAGCTTTTTCAAGTTTTTTTATATTTGAGGTATTTCCAACAACTTTATCGCCTAAAATCTTTCTATTAACAGATCCGTCTTTATTAATTGCTTCAGGGAATAAGTTTCTAACAGCAAGAGCTCCTTTGTTTCCTGGTTTATATAATTTATGGACAGAGGCATCTGCATCATAAACAGGTATACCTAAATTTGAGAAAATTTTTGCTGTCTCGCTTTTTCCCATTCCTATAGACCCTGTTAAGCCAATTTTAATCATTCACAAATTACCTCATAAACTTTTTCATATAATTTTTTAAACTTTCTGTAACTATTGGCTTTTTACCATAAAAGGCCTCAAAAGCAGGAACTGCTTGATATAAAAGCATGCCCATACCCCCCAAAGTTTTGATACCTAGCTTTTTAGCCGCAATTATATTTTTTGTTTTATATGGGTTATAAACAATATCAGCAAATACGTCTAAACCCCGATATTTCTTAAAATCTATTTTTAAATCTCCTTTTGTGCCAAGCATGCCTACAGAAGTTGCGTTTATTAGAATTGTAAAACCATTTTGGTGGTTGTTTATATCTTTTAATTCTAAGGCACTGGCTCTAATTCCAGCGCTCTTAATAAAATTTTCAGCTCGTTTAATATTTCTATTAAAAAAAATTATTTTTTTCGGGCTAAACTTATCTAAGGCGTAAGCAATACTTTTTGCTGCTCCACCCGCTCCGATTATAGCAATACTCGAGTTGGAAAGCTTAATATTAGGAAAGCTTTCTTTAAGGCTTTCCACAAAACCCTCCCCATCTGTATTGCGGCCCTCTAATAGACCGTTTTTTACTGTAAGTAAATTTACGGCGCCTAATATTTTTGCGTTTTTTGTTAGTTTATCGCAAAGTTTTGAAGCTGACTCTTTGTGTGGAATAGTTATATTTAAACCACAATAATGATTTTTTTTTAAATCTAAAATAAATTTAGCCAGGTCGTCTGGTTTCAACTCGACTTTATCATAAGAGCCACGGATATGATATTCATTTAGCCAAAAGTTGTGAATTTTTGGTGACCAACTATGAATTATTGGAAATCCTATAACGGCGGCTTTTTTCATTATTTTTCTATCCCTTTAGCATTGAGCTTCCTAAGCTTTTCCATTAATGGTAGAAGCGGAAGACCTAATATCGAAAAAAAATCACCTTCAATCTTTGAAAATAATTGTGCGCCTTTGTTTTCAATGGAGTATCCACCTGCTGAAAGCTTAACATCTTTTCCAACATCCCTGAGATAGCTTTCTAAAAATTTTTCAGAAAATTTTCGCATTTTCATTTTTGGAGATTGCTCGTTTTTCCATATAATTTTATTATTAAAAAAGATAACTGTTGCAGAGTTTAAGTAATGTGTTTTACCCCTAAAAAGCAGTAAATTTTTTTTTGCTTCTTTTAGATTTTTTGGCTTATTAAAAACTTTTCCGTTAAAAGATAAGACTTGGTCTGCCCCTATAACAAAGCAATTATTCCTTATTTTTGAAATAGCTTGAGCTTTTTCTTTAGCCAAGATTAAAGCAAGATCTCTAGGTTTACCTTTATAATTTTTTTTTGTTTTTTCTTCGTCCACACCCGAGTTAAGTGCTGTGTACTTGACACCAGCTAACTTTAAGATATTTTTTCTAGACTTAGACGTTGATGCTAATATTATTTTACTATCTTTTGTTTTACACATTTTTTTGTTCTTTCTGCGATAAAATGTTCATTATTGCTGATGAGGTTTCCTCAACTGACCTTCTTGTAATGTCTATAACAGGCCACCCTTTGTTCGCAAAAATTCTTTTAGCTGCAGTTATTTCCTCTTCAACTTTATGGATATCGATATAATCATTATCTACGACACTAATGCCAAGAGTTGCAGATCTTTTTCTCCTAATTTCTACGAGTGCATGTGCTGACGTAATAAGTGCAACAACTTGTGTGTTCTTAATCGCATTAAGCTCATCCGATATGCCAATGTGTGGCACTAATGGATAATTTGCAGCTTTTATTCCTTGATTGGCCAAATAAATGCATGTTGGAGTTTTTGATGTTCTGCTAACACCCACAACTATTACATCAGCTTCTTCTAGATTTATTTGGCCTTGACCATCGTCATGTTCTAAAGTGTAATTAATGGCTTCAATTCTTTTAAAATAATTATCGTTCAAAATATGCTGGCCGCCCGGTTTGTTAATAGCCTTAATTCCTGTATATTTTTCTAAAAGGCTGACTATATTTTCCATTAAAGGGAAATAAGGAATATTTTCTTTCTTACAGAATTTTTCAAGTTTTTCTCTTACTTCTTCTTCTACTAATGTACAAAAAACAACACCTTTATCAATTCTTATTGTTTCTAGAACTCTATTTAATTGAGTAATTGTTCGAACCATTGGATATGTCTTTTCCTGATAATCAAGTTCGGTAAACTGAGCTGCAGCTGCGCTTGAAACGGCTCTTAAAGTTACTCCGGTTGAATCGGATATTAAATGTAAAATTAAGGATTTTCTTATTTCTTTTTTCATAGTATTAATAACTTGTTCACAACATGTTGATATAAGTATTATTTTATAGAATTATAATAAACTATACAATTAAACATAATCTAATGTTTTTTTTTCAACACATAATATTATAACAATAAAGATGGTGATCTTATTATTTATATTTTTATCAACATAATTAACACTTTTAATTAATTGTAAAATCTATGTTTGTTATTAAGTTGTTAGTTAATCTTTAAAATTTTTATTGTGGATTAGTCATGTATACTTTATTAATCCCCAATATAACTGTTACTACTACATAATCTATATATATATAGTATATTTGATAGATATTAATTAATAAAAAATATAATTTTGACTAAAATAACTTATATATATATAATATAGGATCTTATAAAAAACTTCATTACATTCATGGAAAATTTATGAAAGAACTTAAATTACAAGATCTTAAAGAAAAATCAGCAGGTGATTTAATAGAATTTGCTAAAGAAAATGGTGTAGAAAATGCTAGCTCTTTAAGAAAGCAAGAATTGTATTTTGCTATTTTACAAAACTTAGCAGATCAAGAAATAGAAATTCTTGGTCAAGGTGTTATAGAGGTACTTCAAGACGGTTTTGGCTTTTTAAGATCATCAGACGCTAATTATTTACCTGGACCTGATGATATTTATATCAGTCCATCACAAATAAGAAAATTTTCATTGAGAACAGGTGATACGGTTGAGGGATACATTAGGGGACCTAAAGAGGGAGAGAGATATTTCGCACTTGTTAAGGTAAATTTGATTAACTTTGAAGATCCAAAAAATATGAGGACAAAAGTTCATTTTGATAATTTAACACCTTTATATCCAGATGAAGCCTTAACAATGGAGATTTTGGAAGAAGAAAAAAAAGATCTTTCAGATAGAATTATAGATATTGTTGCTCCATTAGGTAAAGGACAAAGAGCTTTAATTGTTTCGCCACCAAGAACAGGAAAAACAGTTCTCCTACAAAATATAGCTAACTCTATTACGAAAAATCAACCCGAGTGTTACTTAATTGTTTTATTAATTGATGAGCGTCCAGAAGAAGTGACAGATATGCAAAGATCTGTTGACGGTGAAGTTGTTTCTTCAACATTTGACGAGCCAGCGACAAGGCATGTAGCTGTTTCAGAAATGGTTATGGAAAAAGCTAAAAGGTTAGTTGAGCATGGCCGTGATGTTGTTATACTCCTAGATTCAATAACAAGGCTCGGCAGGGCATTTAACACTGTAGTACCCTCATCTGGGAAAGTTCTAACAGGAGGTGTTGACGCCAATGCACTCCAAAGGCCGAAGAGGTTCTTCGGTGCAGCAAGGAACATTGAAGAGGGTGGATCGCTTACAATTATCTCAACAGCCTTAATTGATACTGGTAGTAGAATGGACGAGGTAATCTTTGAAGAATTTAAAGGTACTGGAAACTCAGAAGTTGTTCTTGACAGAAAGATGGCAGACAAAAGAGTTTTTCCCGCAATAGACATTATGAAATCTGGCACTCGTAAAGAAGAGCTTCTTTTAGATAAAGAAAAACTTCATAAAATATACGTACTTAGAAGAATTCTTGATCCTATGGGAACAGTTGATGCAATTGAATTTCTTTTAGATAAACTCAGTCAAACACAGTCTAATGATGAGTTTTATGACTCCATGAACACATAAGTAAACATGACAATATATGCTCTTTCAACTGTTCCAGGAAAATCAGGAGTAGCAATTATCCGAGTATCTGGCAAGCTAGCAAAAAAGACGATAAAAATTTTAACGAAAAAAAATACTAAGCCGAGAAATGCTACGCTCTGCAAAATTTATGATAATAAAAACAAAATCATCGATGAAGCTGTTGTTATCTATTATGAAAACGATAAAAGTTTTACAGGCGAACCTGTTGCTGAATTTCAAACGCACGGTAGTCTATCTGTATTATCAAAATTGCTTGATGAACTCTCACTTATTAAAGGTCTAAGACAAGCTGAGCCAGGAGAATTTACGAAAAAAGCCTATTTATCTGGTAAGATAAATCTTGTACAAGCAGAAGGGCTTGCTGACTTAATAGATTCAGAAACAGAGAAACAGAGAGAGCAAGCACTTCTTCATTACGGCAGTGAAGTTACTGATAAATACTTACGATGGTCTGAACAATTAAAAACGTCTCTCGCACTCATAGAGGCATCAATTGATTTTTCAGATGAAGATATACCTAAAAATCTTTTACGCGATATTAAGGGCATATCTAGTAAAATAAAAAAAGAAATGTCAAAATTTTTAGAGACCGAGAAAAATGCTCATATCTTGAAAGATGGTATAAAAATTGCCATCATTGGTAAAACAAATTCAGGAAAGTCAAGTTTAATCAATTACTTATCGAGAGAAAAAATTTCAATTGTATCCCATAAACCAGGTACAACAAGAGATATTTTGCGATCCCAGAGAATTTTTTTAGGAATTCCAGTTACAATTATTGATACAGCTGGCATTAGAAATTCTCAAGATGCTATTGAGAAAGAAGGCTTAGAAATGGCAAAAAAAGAACAAAAATTAGCTCACATTAAGGTTTATTTAGGTTCTAATAACGAGAAAAACCCGTTTCAAGGTGTTGATATGGATGTTTCTGATAATGATATTGTCGTAATAAACAAAACAGATCTCAAGAAGAAGCATAATTTTAGTCCAAATATTTCTATTTCTCTTAAAGATAATAGAAAAGTTAGCCTTTTCGAGAAAAAATTAGAAAAAAAGATAAAAAATATTGCCTCCACAAACACTGGGGCCTTTCTGACAAAGAAAAGACAAAAGACTCATCTTATAAAAGCAATAGAGTTACTAGATATGATTGATGGTAGTGATCTTGAAATAATTTCTTTACATACAAGAGAGGCCTTAAAAAATATTGACAGCATTACAACTGAAACAGACAACGAAGAGGTTTTGGGGATAATTTTTAGTAAATTTTGTATAGGGAAATAGATTGTTTCACGTGAAACAATTAAGTCAAAAGTTAATTCCAATAATTAACTTAATATTTCTTGATAACAATAAATTTTACTATTATTAATAGTAATGGTTAAATATGACGTTATTATTATTGGTGGTGGTCATGCCGGCTGTGAAGCTGCCGCAGCATCCGCAAGAATGGGCGCTAAAACCGCTCTTATAACAAATAAAATTGAAACAATTGGCGCATTGTCTTGTAATCCAGCCATGGGGGGGATTGGAAAAGGTCACTTAATTAGAGAAATAGATGCTCTTGACGGGATAATAGGAAGGATTTCCGATTTATCCGGCATCCATTTCCAGGTATTGAATAAAAGAAAGGGCCCAGCCGTCCAAGGTCCAAGAGCGCAAATAGACAGAGAGCTTTATTCAAAACATATGAAAAATGAGCTAATAAACACTCCTCTGCTAGACATAATAGAAAACTCTGTTCAAAATTTAATTATCAAACAAGGTAAAAACATTAAAGGGGTTATTTGTGAAGATGGATTAGAGGTTTTTGCACTATCAACAGTACTTACAACAGGAACTTTCTTAAATGGTGTTATTCACTGTGGTAAAAAAACAACACCAGGCGGAAGAATTGGAGAACCGCCATCTACTGGTCTTTCTCAAGCTTTAAAAAGTTTCGGTCTAAATCTTGGAAGGTTAAAAACCGGAACACCAGCTAGACTCTTTTCATCATCTATTGATTTTTCTTTGTTGGAAAAACAAGACGGCGATAAAATTCCTGAGACATTTTCTTATCTTTCTTCTGAAATTGTTAATGATCAGCTCCCTTGTTATATAACAAGGACAACAAAAGAAACCCACAGGATTATAAAAAAAAATATTCTAAAGTCTTCTATCAATTACGGAAATATTTCTGGCATAGGACCAAGATATTGTCCGTCTGTTGAAGACAAGGTGGAGAGATTTTCTGACAAAAATAGCCATCAAATTTTTCTTGAGCCCGAAGGCCTAAATAGCCAGCTTGTTTACCCAAATGGAATATCAACCTCTCTTCCGGAAAAGATACAAGATGAATTCATAAAAACCATTCCCGGTTTGGAAAATGTAAAAATTGAGAAATATGGTTATGCAATTGAATATGATTACATTGATCCGCGTGAGCTTAATCATTGTCTAGAATTAAAGAAAACAAAAGGGCTTTGGCTTGCTGGGCAAATAAACGGAACAACTGGTTACGAAGAGGCAGCTGCACAAGGTCTAATAGCCGGAACAAACGCAGCATCTAAAAGTTTAAATAAGCAAAAGCTTCTTTTGGATAGAGCTGATGGTTATATAGGTGTTCTGATAGATGATTTAGTTGTAAAAGGTGTCTCTGAGCCTTACAGAATGTTTACCTCAAGATCAGAATATAGGTTAAGTTTGAGGGCAGATAATGCTGATGAAAGGCTTACAGATATAGGTATAAAAGTAGGTCTTATTAGCAGAAAAAGACAAAACCTTTGGAGAAAAAAGAAAAAGAAGCTCTCAGTTATCAGAAAAAATCTTAAAGATCTTAAAATTTCTCCAAACCTTGCAAATAAAAAAGGTCTTAAAATTAACCTTGATGGAAAAAAACGTTCAGCTTTTGAATTATTAAGTTATCCTGAAATTGGTTACAATGATTTAAGGATTTTTTGGCCAAATCTTGAGGACTTGCCTTATCAAATTGAAAAAACAATATGTGCAGAAGCACTTTATGACAGGTATCTTATAAGACAGCAACTTGACATAGAAAAATTTAGAAAAGATGAAACAAAAAAAATAAATCCAAATATTAATTATAAAAGTATTGTGGGGCTATCTAATGAGAATAAAGAGAAATTAACTAAATTAAGACCAGAAACTCTTGGCCACGCTCAAAGAATAGATGGAATTACGCCTGCAGCCATAGGATTAATAATATCGCATTTGAAAAATAAACAAAGGGCGTAAATTGTTAATTCAAAGGAAAAAAGAAGACAATCTTATTACACCTAAAGAAAAAGATAATTTAAGGGAATATGCTAACTTGGTCATTAATGCTAACAAAAGTTTTAATTTAATATCAAGAACCACTGAAAAAGATATTTGGACAAGGCACATAATTGACAGCGTTCAACTCATCGACTTTTTTCCAGCAGATGCTAAAATCTTTTGTGATGTAGGTTCTGGTGCTGGTTTTCCAGGTATTGTTCTTAAGATAATTAATAATTCTTTTGATGGTTTTATTATTGAGCCAAGTAAAAAGAAATCAGACTTTATTAAGTTTGTTTCATCCGAGATGGGTTTAGGTCTTCGAGTGATACAGAAAAGATTTCAAGATATAAAAGAGACAGATTTACCGTTTTTTGACATAATTACGGCAAGAGCTCTTAAACCTCTAAATATACTTTTAGAATTATTTTACAAAAATCTAAAAAATGGCTCGGTTTGTATTTTTCCAAAGGGAGAAAATTGGGAAAATGAAATCGAGATTGCAAAAAAGTATTGGGACTTTGATTATTCCATTGAAGGTAGCATTACAAATAAAAAGTCAAAAATTATTATTTTAAGGGACGCAAACCGTCGATATGGATAAAAAAATATTTTCTATCATTAATCAAAAAGGGGGTGTTGGTAAAACAACGACAACAGTTAACCTTGGTACAGCAATGGCAGCTTGTGATGCTAGGGTTTTACTTATTGACATGGATCCGCAGGGTAATCTGTCAACCGGCTTAGGTATTTCGCCATTAAATAGAAGTATTGGGATATATGATATTTTATCATCAAAGAAAACAATCCAAGATTGTGTAATCAATACTGACATACCAAACTTAGATATAATTACAGCAAATGAAAACCTTTTAGGCGTTGAAATTGAATTATCATCAGATGAGGACAGAGCGATTAAATTGAAAAAAACTCTAAAAAATATTAATAAAGAGCAGGAAAGCTATGACTTTATACTTCTTGATTGTCCTCCAGCCCTTAATATAATTACTTTAAACGCCTTGGGCGCCTCTGATGGAGCAATTGTTCCTTTGCAGGCAGAATTTTTCGCATTGGAAGGACTTAGCCAACTTTTAAAAACTATTGATGGTATAAGTTCAACGATAAATCATAATCTTAAGCTTTCTGGCGTGGTTTTAACAATGTTTGATAAGCGTAATAATTTGTCTTTACAGGTTGAGGAAGACGTAAGGTCTTATCTAGGAAAAAATGTCTTTGAAACAAAGATACCAAGAAATATTAGATTATCGGAGGCGCCATCTCACGGAATTCCAGCACTTATATACGATCATAAATGCGCAGGCAGCGAAGCTTATATTAGCTTAGCAAGAGAGTTTTTGGAAAAAGTAAATTGGGAAGTTAAGTAAATATTTAAAAAGGTAAAAATATGAAAAAAGGATTAGGAAAGGGTCTTGCAGCTCTAATTGGTGATTTGGATGAGAAAACTGATAATCTTCAGGATAAGTTTAGCAATGATGGATTTAATGATCAGGCAAGTATCCCGATAGAGTTTTTAACACCCAATAGGAATCAACCTAGAAAAAATTTTAGCGAAACATCTTTAGACGAACTCTCTGCGTCAATAAAACAAAAAGGCGTCTTGCTTCCAATTTTAGTAAGGCAGATGCAAGAAAAAGATGAATTCCAAATTATCGCTGGCGAGAGGCGGTGGAGGGCTGCACAAAAAGCTGGGCTCAACGAAGTACCTGTCATAATAAGAAAATTTAATGAAAGTGAAGTTTTGGAAATTGGCTTGATAGAAAATATGCAAAGAGAGAATTTAAATGCTATTGAAGAAGCTCTTGGGTTTGAGAGGCTTCAAAAAGAGTACGAATATACGCAAGAAACGCTTTCTAAGGTTTTAAGTAAATCTAGGGCGTATGTAGCAAATGCAATAAGGCTTTTGTCTCTGCCACACAAAATACAACAATTTGTTCAGAATGGAGATTTATCGCCAGGTCATGCTAGAACGCTTATAGTGCTATCAGATCCTTTGCCGGTTGCCAAATTTGCAATAAAGAAAGGGATGAGCGTTAGGCAGCTTGAGAGTTATGTATCATATTTAAAAAATGATAAGAAAAAAAAACAAAACAAAATTAATACAAAATCGCCTGATACTTTGTTGCTTGAAAAGAAACTAACCGATAGCCTGGGCCTCGCTGTTGAAATAATTCAAGGTAGCGGAGAAAAGGGCGAACTAAAAATTAAGTTTTTAACCTTTGATCAATTAAATTTAGTTTGTGAAAAAATTTCTTAGATTATTTTTTTGCAACATTCGCAAGTCTTATAACAATATCTCCAATTATGCTTTTTCCCATACCTGGCGTTGTTTTCGAAAGAAAATCACTCTCGGTTAAAATTTCAAGCGCTCTTTCAGTTTTATATATATTCCATCTTTGTGTTTGAGCTTTAAAAGTATTCATCTCTTTAAAAAATATTGGTGGTCTTAAATTTTTTATAGCTTCATTTAGAGATAAACCTGACATCAAGCTCAAACTCACTATATGTAGTTTTTGAAAATGTAAAATTAGTGTTGAAATAAATTGCGGGGGTGTAATACCTTGAAGAAAAAGTTTGGTTAAATTTTTCTTGGCTAATAATGTGTTACCTAAGCAAATATTTGCACATAATTCACTTAGTTGACTTTGATTAGTATCAAATAAAATTTCTTTTATATTATTTTCATTTAATTTTTTATCTTCCGAAAACTCATAAAAAAGCATTACTCTTTCGAGCGCATCAGCTAAATTACTTCTTTCTAATCCACAAATTGATATGAGCGCGTCTATTCCTAGATCGTTAATAATGAATTTTCTAACCTTTACTTGTCTTTTGATGAAATTTTTTATACTAGCAATATCATCTTCGTAAAATGCTACGATTAGCGAATCTTTAGATTTTTCTATGGTTTTTCTTATGGAGGATCTTGGTGATAAATTTGCTGCTTTTACAAGCAGAGTTATCCCTGGGAAATCTCCTTTTAGAAACTTTTTTATTGGTTCTGCCGATTCTGAGTTTTCCATATTTACTCTTATATATTTCCTGCCGCCGTTAAAAGAAAGCGAGCCTATTTCGGTAAAGAAATTATCAGAGTTTTTTATTATATCTTTAATGATAAATTCTGAAGCAGTAAAAACATCATTTTCATCAAACAGGCTTTCACATAATTGGTCGTAAAGCTCTCTAATAACAAAAGTATTGGGACCATAAAGAAGAATACACCTTACCTCTGTCTCCCCCCTTTTTAATATAGTATCAATATCTTGTTTTTTTCCTTTCATTATTAGTTCTTAAATTTTTTTGAAAATAAAGCTAATTGATTTCTTATATCGAGTGCGATAGTTGCAGTGAGCTTTGATACAGAGTCATTTTTTGCAATTTCATTTGAGTATGGTTCCTCTAGTCTATTGAAAGCATTAGAGCCTATGCTCTTACCGGTGAATAATATTATATCAGAATTTTTCTTTCTTATTTTAAAGAAAACAATTATTGAAATACCCATCCTAGTTACTTTTTCATCCTCACGAATATCAATATCATCAAATCTTTTTTGTATATCAAGTTCAACCGTATAAAGGTTTTCATCTTTATTGTTTAAAAAAATCAATCTTTTAAGAGAACTATAAACCTGATGAAGATCTTTGTTTGATTTATTAGGCTCAATTATGTGATATTCGCTTAATATTTTTTCAGAGTAAAGTGGCTCAAAAGTACATGCCATTTGGAGCGTAATCAGAATAAAAACTGATAAAAATTTTTTCTTAAATAACAATATTAATAATCCTACCAGGAATAATTATAAGCTTTTTAATTTTTTTGTCGCTAATTAAAGACTTTACATTAGGATTGTTCAAGGTCATTTCCTTTAACTTTTTTTCCTCTATATCTCTATTTATTTCTATTTCTGCTTTCTTTTTTCCATTAATTTGTATTGGCATTTTGATAATATTTTCCACAACAAGACTTTCGTCAAATTTTGGCCAGGGTTGATCGCAGAGTAGTCCCTTATTACTTGCAAACAAAGACCATCCTTCTTCTGCAAGATGAGGAGTGATAGGTCCTAGCATTACTAAAAGAAAAGAAAGCATTTCATTAGTGATCTCTGAATTAATATTATCCTTTTCTTTTATTTTATTTATATCTCCTATAAATTCATAAAGACTTGCTATCACCTTATTAAATCCAAGAGAGTCTAAGTCTTTTGTAATTTTAAATAGAGTTTTGTGTGTTTTTTTTCTTAAAACAAAACTTTTTTCATTAATTTCTGTAATATTTTTTTGCCCGAGATTGTTAAGTTGATTTATTGTTTTCCATATCTTTTTTATAAACTTACCAGCAGCATCGACTCCTGATTCAGACCAAAAGATATCTCTTTCTGGGGGTGAGTCAGATAATACAAACCATCTTGCAGTATCAGCGCCAAATTTTTTGATTATTATCGTTGGGTCTACTACATTCTTCTTAGATTTAGACATTTTTTCTGACGGACCTTTTTTTAACAGCTCACCTGTATCTTTTTGAAAAATTTCGCCATTTTTTACTACTATTGATTGTGGGTCAATCCACTCACCTTTCTTGTTCTTATATGTTTCATGACATACCATTCCTTGAGTAAACATACCTTCAAATGGTTCGCTTATGTTTAAATGTTTAGTTTCTTTAAGTGCGTTTGTAAAAAATCTTGAATACAATAAGTGAAGTATTGCATGTTCAATTCCGCCTATATACTGATCTACAGGTAACCAGTAGTTTGTGGCAGATATACTGATGGGATTTCTTTCATCAAGCTCACAGAATCTTGCAAAATACCAAGATGAGTCAACAAACGTATCAAGAGTATCGGTTTCCCTGATTGCTTTAAGACCAGTTTCCTTACACTTTGTATATTTCCAGGTAGGATGTTTTTCTAAAGGATTACCTGGTGAAGTAAAATCTATATCATCTGGCAGTGTTACGGGTAAATCACTTTCGGGAACCGGAATTATTTTACCATCCTCTCTATACAATATTGGTATTGGACACCCCCAATATCTCTGTCTTGAGATTCCCCAGTCACGTAGTCTAAAATTTATTTCTCTCTTTCCTTTATTACTCAGAATTAGTTTTTTTATGGTTTCTTCTTTCGCCTCTTCAATACTCATACCATTTAAAAACTCAGAATTTATTATTTTTCCTTCTCCCAAATAGGCTGCACTATTGCCAGTAGTTTTTTCATCTGAGCCATTAGGGCTTATAACAGGGATTATCTCAATCGCATATTTTTTGGCAAATTCAAAATCTCTTTGGTCATGTGCCGGGCAACCAAAAATTGCACCGGTGCCATACCCGCCAAGGATGAAATTTGCTACATAAACATTAAGGAATTTATTTTTTATGAATGGATGTTTTATTTTAAATCCAGTTTTGAAACCTTTTTTTTCTGCTTTTTCAATGGCCTCTTCATTTGTACCTAATTTTCTACAATCAGTTATAAACTTTTTTAACTTTTTATCTCTTTTTTCTAGTTTTTTTGCTATGGGATGATCAATTGATATTCCACAAAAGGTGGCGCCAAACAAGGTGTCTGGTCTTGTAGTAAAAACTCTAATGGGTGTGCAATCCTCACCATCGATATCAATGCACTCAAATTCAAAAGAAACACCAGTAGATTTTCCTATCCAGTTTTCCTGCATAACTTTAACTTTTTCAGGCCAGCCTTCTAGGTTTACTAATTGATCTAATAATCTTTGAGAGTCTTCAGATATTTTCAAAAACCATTGAGTTAAAACTTTTCTCTCAACTAACGCGCCAGACCTCCATCCCTTTCCATCAATAACCTGCTCGTTTGCTAAAACAGTTTTATCAACCGGATCCCAGTTGACTTCACTTTCTTTTCGATAAGCTATTTTAGCTTTATAAAAATCTAAAAAAATTCTCTGTTGGTGTTTGAAATATTCAGGATCACATGTTGCTAGTTCACGCGACCAATCAATAGAGAGACCAAGGGATTTTAATTGTGAGCGCATATTTTTTATATTTTTATAAGTCCATTCTTTTGGGTGAACTTTCTTTTCCATTGCTGCATTTTCTGCTGGCATACCAAATGCATCCCAGCCCATTGGATGTAAAACATTATCCCCTTGAGCCTTCCTGTATCGTGCAACAACATCCCCAATTGTGTAATTTCTTACATGCCCCATATGGATATTACCAGACGGATATGGAAACATTTCCAATATATATTTCTTCGGTTTTTTTTCAGAAATTGGGCTTGGTAAAAAAGATTCTTTTTCAGACCAAATTTTTTGCCAATATGGTTCAATTTTATTAGGAAGGTATTCAGGCATTTTTATATTTAACTACTACCAAGTGAGCCAATTCTTAATTCACGGGCTTTGGTTAAAATAGATGCCTCTACAAGCTTAGCAGTTTCTGGATTTACTTCTGCTTTTGTCCATTCTTCAGATACTTTAAGTTCTCTGAAAACACTAACACTTAATGCATCAGCTCTTAGTCTCCTGTCTTTTACATAAATGTTTATTTTTATTCTTTCATTAATATTTTCTGGATCAAGATACCATTCTGTAGATATAACACCTCCAATTGGATCTGCGATATCAATCGGTATGAATGAAACTGTGTCTAAGCTTGCCCTCCAGAGGAAAGCATTAACAGCCATCGATATTTGTGAATTTATAATTTCAGATGTTTCAATGTCTGTACTTTTTGAAAAAGGGTTTAATCTGGCGCAGTTAGTAACTAATAGTAAAACACACAATAATAAAATGATATTATTTTTTCTATTCATTAGTTGAACTCCCAATTAAAATAAATTATGTAAATCTTTTTTATAAATAACAGTAATTCTATTTTATCTCAAAAACAATTAAATCAAACTTTTATATTTTATTATTTATGATATCCGATAAAGTAAATATTAAAGATAAAGAAATCATGACAGATATTATAAAAAACCTTTCTTTGGTAAAAGAAAAAATTAAAAAAATAGCCCTTAAGTTCGACAGAGATCCATCTGAAATCAATTTAATTGTTGTAACAAAAAGATTTGATATTGATAGTATAAAGCCATTAATAGATGTTGGTCACTTAAGTTTTGGAGAAAATAAGGTCCAAGAAGCAGAAAAGAAGTGGTCAAAAATTTTATCAAATAACAGCGACCTTGATTTGCATATGGTTGGCTCAATTCAATCAAATAAAATTAAAACGGCTTTAGATATTTTTACTTCAATTCACTCAGTCGAGAAAATAAAAACATTAGAGTTGATTGATAAGAATATTTCTTCATCGTCAAAATTAAGGCAGTTATTTTTACAGGTAAATATATCTGAAGAGATATCTAAGGGAGGTATTTTTATAAAAGATATTGATAATTTTTTTAATGAAGCAAAAAAATATTCTCAAATTAAAATTAATGGATTGATGACATTGCCCCCAAGAAACGAAGATGCTTCAGTTTATTTTGCTCTATTAAATAATTTATCTAAAAAAAATATGTTAAAATATTTAAGTATGGGAATGAGCAATGATTTTGAGTCTGCTATTGCCATGGGTGCAACCCATATTAGAATAGGTGAAGCCATAATGGGGCCGAGGGTCTAAATTGAATATTAGAGTTTTTTTATTTTCTGATAATGATACGTTAAATACAATTCTTAACGAACAATTTGAGATATTACCTTCATATACGCTTATTGCATTTGATAAATTTTCTAAGCTAAGAAAAATTACTGAATTTAATAGAAACGATATTGTATTATTTTATTCTAATAATAAATTTGAGATTAAAAAAGTTAAAAACCTTTTATCTGACAAAGTTTATTTTTTTCCAGCTATTGTTTTTGGATCATCTGAAGAGATTGTGAGAGTAAATAAGGATGGATTAATTTTTTTAAAAACTCCTTTTAGCTTTCTCGAACTCTTAAAAAATATTGAAAAAACAATTTTACAAAGAGATATTATTGAATATTCAAACTTGAAGCATAAAAAAATAAATCTAGATATGGCAGGAAAATATTTAAAAAATAATAATTTAAATATAAAACTGACTGATAAAGAATCTAAAATCATATGGCATTTAATTAAAGCAAAAGGAAATCCTATAGGACAAGAATTTTTGTTAAATAAAGTATGGGGGTATAATAAAGATATTGAAACTAAAACATTAACTACTCATATTTATACATTAAGAAAAAAAATTATTAGTCTAAACAATATTCTTTCAATAGAGAATTCTGAAGAAGGATATTTTATAAAATAATTAGAATTTAAAATCTGCAATTAATGGACTATGGTCAGAAGGCCTTTTCCAGCCCCTAATTTCTTTCCTAATTGAAGCATCTGTTATTTTTTTATTAAGAGATTGGCTGATCCATATATGATCTAGTCTTCTGCCTCTATTTGATAAATCCCAATTTTTTGATCTGTAGCTCCACCAACTATAAAGTTTTTCTGAGTAGGGATGAAATTCCCTTAGTGCATCAATAAAATTGATAGAGGCTTGAAATTTATATAACTTTTTTACTTCAACTGGTGTATGACTTACAATTTTTATAAGCTGTTTATGTGACCATACATCATTTTCATGAGGGGCAATATTAAGATCGCCAACTAAAGCTATCAATTTTTCACCTTTTTTAGTTTTCATATATGAAGTTGCTTCATCCAAAAAATCTAATTTGTGCTTAAACTTTTCATTTAATTTTGGGTCCGGTTCATCACCCCCTGCAGGCACATAGAAATTGTGTATATTAAAAAAATCTTTTTTTATTTTTAACTTAAGAGAAATATGTCTGCCATCTAATTTTTGACAGAAATCTTTTTTTTCAACGTTTTCTACTTTTAGGTTAGTAGCTATACATACCCCGTGATAACCCTTTATTCCGTTTACATGTATATTTTTTAATCCTATTTTTTTAATATCATCATATGGAAATGATTCATTTGGACACTTTGTTTCCTGGAGGCAAACAATATTAGGTTCAAATTTTTTTATTATTTTCTTAAGTGAATTAATTCTTAATCTTACAGAGTTAATATTCCAACTTAATAAACGAATATTCATACCAATTTTATTTAAGCGTCTAAGATATTATCCCACATCTCTTCAATCATCATTTCATAGTCAAAGTCTAATATTGTTGAGGTGTCTTCATATCTATCGATTATTTGTGCATTTGGAAATATCGTTGAATCTTCTTTATAACTTTTTTTAGCCAAATCTATTGCCATAATATTTGGTGTAGCAGCTTGGAGGTTTTCAGCAATTGATCTTGAATTTTTTGGTTCAAGCATTGAGTTTATTATTGAATGACTATCTTCAATTTTTATAGAGGAACTAGTAATGCAAGCACAATCTTGCCAAATTAAGCTTCCCTCTCTTGGAAACGTAAAACCAATATCTTTATTTTCAATTTTTTTAAAATCTTCATTACTAATAATTGCAAGATCTACTTCTCCATTGATAAGAAGTTCAGCTCCATTTTTTTTGCCAAAATCTTTAATATTTTCTTTTTGGCGTTTAAGAAGCTTTTCTGCTTGATTAATCCACATTGGGTCATTTGTATTTAAGCTTACACCCATATATTTAAGGGCTATTTGGATCAATGTTCTTCCTTCGCCTAAAAGGGCAATTTTTCCTGCATATTTATCAGAGTCTAGTAACCATCTCCATGTTGAAGGTGGTTCTGAAAATACATTTTTTCTATAGGCAATACCTATTGCTCCATATGAAAGCGGAACGGTATATTTTCTATTTTTGTCAAAGGCAGAAGTACTAAATTTTTGGTCAATAAAAGTACTATTAGGTAATAGTTCTTTATTTAATTCAGTAACTCTTTCATCATCAATTAAGTTCTCTATAAAAGAATCTCTTCCTATTAATATATCATAATTATTTTCATTAAAATTTATTTCTGACTTAGAATTATAGGTAATAGAATTTATCGAAGAATTAACACCTTTCTGAAAATTTGATACTAACTTATCTGATAAAAAATCAGTTGGTGAACCAAGGTTTAATGTTTTAATTTCCTCTTGAGAAAATAAACTCAAGGGACGCAGTATTATTCCAGCTGATATTAGGCTAAATCCAGAAATGAATCCTCTTCTAGTTGTTTCTTTCTTTTTCAATTTTTTAATCATTTTTGACCACCCTTTTAATCAATCACTTTTTTACCAAGAATAAGTAACAGTTTCTATAATATTATTAAATAGTTTTATTTTATTTCAAAATAACTGTCCATTAGCGAATTTATTTTCTTAATGTTTGAGAAAAAAACAGTCGTTTCTTTTTTTTGGGTATCAATTATTCTCCATTGCCTAAGCTCAGGTACTGGGTAATCTGCAGTTATGAATATTGAGTTCCTTGACGATTTTTTATTTGTTCTCAGCTCTAATGTTGCTATTTTCCCAGTCACCAATAAATTTTCAATATAGAAACTCTTTAGAGTTAAATTTTTAGACAAGAGGTTTGAAAGAGGGCTATCTTCTAAAGAATAAAAGTTAGTTTTGCTTTTATTGCTTTCCTTAAAGGCAAGCATACCATTTTTTATATTTATTTGCATCCCCGCTGGATAAGAATAATCAAATTTTAGATAACCACTACCGTTTGAATAAAAGATTCCTTTTGACACCTTTCCAAATTGATCAATTTGACTAAACTCTCCTTTTATACTTCCAAGTTCTGCTAAATATATTTCGAATTTTTCTAACCATTCCTCGTCCGACAATAACCCTTTTTCTGTTGCAAAGATATTTGCTGAAAACGAGAATAAAAATATCATCACCAAGAGAAATCTTTTTATTATCATCATTTTTTTATTATCTCTCTTTTACCCTGATTATTTGGCTCTGATATAATTCCCTTTTCTTCCATTTCCTCAATAATGCGGGCAGCTCTATTATAGCCTATTTGAAGTTTTCTTTGGATATAGCTTGTTGAAATTCTCTTATCCTTCATTATAACTTCAACAGCTTGGTTAAATAAAACGTCATCAGACTCATTTCCTTTGATATCATTGCTTGTTTCTTTATTTTCTTTTGTAAGTGCTTCTATATATTCAGGTGACTCTTGATTTTTAATAAATTTTACGACCTTCTCTACTTCATTATCTGATACAAATGGTCCATGAACTCTAACAACTTTTCCACCATCTGACATATAAAGCATATCGCCTCTACCAAGTAATTGTTCAGCCCCCATCTCATTTAGGATTGTTCTACTATCAATTTTTGACGCAACCTGAAAGGCAATTCTAGTAGGAAAATTAGCCTTGATTGTTCCTGTAACAACATCAACAGATGGTCTTTGTGTGGCCATTATTAAATGTATACCTGCTGCCCTTGCTTTTTGTGCCAGGCTTTGAACTAAGTGCTCAATATCATTTCTAGCTACTAACATTAGATCTGCCATTTCATCAATAACAACAACTATGAAAGGCATTTTTTCAGGCTCTATCTCTTCTTCAGAATATAATGGCTGGCCAGATTGATTATCATAACCTGTATGAATTTTTCTTATAAATTTCTTTCCTTTTCTTTTATATTCCTCAGCCTTTATATTAAAAGCATCCATTGTTCTTACTGATAGCTTTGACATTCTGTTATATCTATCGTCCATTTCCCTTACAACCCATTTAAGTCCAACTACTGCTTTTTTTGGGTTAGTAATGACTGGAGTTAACAGATGAGGTATGCCGTCATATACTGATAACTCAATCATTTTTGGATCAACCATAATTAAGCGACATTCGTCGGGCTTAAATTTGTATAGTATAGATAATATCATTCCATTAATACCAACAGATTTACCAGACCCTGTGGTACCGGCAATCATTAGATGAGGCATTCTTGATAAATCGGCGATTGTTGGTTCTCCACCAATATTTTTACCTAAACTCAAAACAATTCCATCTTCTTTATTTTCAAAAGTATTACTTTCAAGAATTTCTTTTAAATAAACCGTCTCTTTATCATCATTTGGTAGTTCTATACCAATCGAGTTTTTTCCTGGAATAACTGAAATTCTGGCAGAGGTGGAACTCATTGACCTTGATATGTCGTCCGCTAAAGAAATAACCCGAGACGATTTTACTCCCGGTGCAGGCTCTAATTCATAAAGGGTAATAAAAGGACCTGGTTTTACACTAATTATTTTCCCGCTTATTCCAAAATCAGTTAAAGTTTTTTCAAGTAAATCTTTATTTTGTTCTATCTGTTTTTCAGAAATCCTTTTTTTACTTCTTTCATCTGGAATTTCATTCAGAAGTTCTAAAGATGGTAGTTTGTATCCTGATTTAATATCGAGGTTATCTTTCTTAGTTTTTTCACTCCTATTATTCTTTTTTCTTTTTGTTTTAGCAGTAAACAACATCTTTTTCTGTTTAGCCGGCATTACCTCTTGAATTACGCGGTTTTCATTTTCAGCCAAATTATTTAAATGTTCTTTATTTTCAGAAAAACCTCTTTTTGCAGGAAGTATTCCATGAGTTATTAATAGAGAGCCAATTATTCCTATTACCAAATAACTTAAGGTTATGAAAGTGCTTGCTTGTGTAAGGTCTGAATTAATAGCAATACTTAGCTTGTAAATAAGTATATCTACTTCATTCATTCCAATAGACCCAACTATACCGCCACTATTAAAGCCTTTTTCAAAAGAGGTTGCTATAAGGAAAATACCAAAAATTAGACTAATAATTTTAAGCCATAGAGATTTTAATTTTTTTATAATTTTATATAAGCCTAGCATAATAATTATTAAAGGCAGCAGTATTGAAATTGTTCCTAATAACTGAACAAAAATGTCAGCTATATAGGCACCTGGTTCTCCGAGATAATTTTTTATAGGGCTATCAGAAATGGTATTCAGACTTTTATCTAGGCCATTATAAGAGCCAAGAGATATTAATAATATTAATCCAATACCAATAATGAAGATTCCAATTAATATATTTATTATGCCAAAAAAAATAGAAAATAGTTTATTTTTAAAGGCAACTAAAAGATTAGATACATAGTTAGTTACTCTCTTTATAACTCTCATTCTTTTCCTATTAAGCAAAATTAATAAAAACTGCGAATCAGCTACATAATCACTTGTTATAGTTATGATCTGCAAGAACTTTCTGATTATAAATTAAAATCAATTTCATTTTTAGTTTATTTATATTAATAAATAAAAATATGAAAAAAAAAATATTTGATATTGTTATTTTTGGTAGTGGCTTAACAGCAAAAACTATGTCCCTTGTTGCTCGTAATTTAGAGTTATCTTTTAAATGTATTGATAATAAAAATTATAATAATGAGACTAAAGAAGATACACGTAGTCTTGCTCTTTCGGTTTCTTCAAAAAAAATGCTTCATACTTTAGGGGTAAAATTAAAAGCTAAAGCAGTAAAAAAGATGGTTGTAATTGAAGGGGGCCTGGGTGAAGAAAAAATAAAGTCAATGTTAACTTTTGACTCAAATCTCACTGATGAAGACATTGCCTTTATTGCTGAGTACCCAACAATTGAACAATCTATTGAAGATACCCTTAGGATAAAAAAAAATGAAATAACTCAAGAAGAAGTTTTTAGTATAAATAAAGAATTAGATTATTCAAAAATAACCTTTACTAATAAAAAATCTATTTTTGCAAAAACAATTATTTTTACAGAATTATTAGATGTTAAGTTGCAAAAAATATATAATGTTAGATATAACTTTTCAGAGTATGGGCAAACTGCTATTTCAGCAACTTTAAGACACACCAAGGCCCACAAAGGATACGCTTTTCAGTTTTTTCAGAAAAATGGACCCCTTGCCCTGCTTCCAATGATAAGTCAAAAAGGAAAGAATTTTAGTTCCTTAGTGTGGACTGAAAAAACAGATAATATTTCCTCAATTTTATCTTCAAAAAAGAATCTTGAAGATAGTCTAAATTCACTTTGTTCCGATTATTTAGGAAAAATTAATATAGCAAAAGGTCCAAGTTCTTTTTTATTAAAAAGATTGACCGGAATAAAGGCAATATCTGATAGGACATTATTTATTGGTGACGCATTGAGAGCGATGCACCCTCTTGCAGGCCAGGCATGGAATCAGAGTTTAAGGGATATAGCTTATATTGCTGATGGTTTGGCAGAGTCACAAAAATTAGGACTAGATTTATTTCAATGCCCTTCGATTGTTAGTTTGGGAAAGAAAAGAAAAATTGAGACAGATATTTTAATCGGCAGTATTGGATTTATAAATTCAATATATCAAGCCGATACGTCACTAGCCAAGGGGCTTAGAAGAAATTTGATGAAGTTAGCTAATAATTATAGACCATTAAAACTTTTTTTATTAAACGAGGCATCGGGAGGTGCTTTAAAAAGACCAAATCTTTTGAATGGCATAAACCCTGGTTCGGATATTATTTAATTAATTTTTCGTGCTTCTTCTGGAAGCATAATAGGTATCCCATCTTTAACTGGATAAGCAAGGCCTGCCTTTTTGCTAATGAGCTCGTTTTTTTCGCTATCCCAAACAAGGCTATCTTTTGTTAATGGACAAACAAGAATTTCTAATAATTTTGGATCAATTTCTTTTGTCATAACTCCTCATTGTATCTGTTCTGTACCTGGTCCTGAAGACATAGACATTTCTGTCATTGCAATCAACATTTCACTTCTTTTTTCAAGTGTTTCAGCCTCAAGGAGTGCTTGCTTTTCTTTTGATTTGTATGGACTGAGTATACATAATGAATTTACTAATAATTCTGTAGAAGAATTACTTATGGCATCCCAGTCGATGGTTAAATTATTATGTTCTAAATATTTTTTTAAGGAATCAATAAGCTTGTCTCTTTTGACACTATCTTCTCCATGCCCTTTAACAAGGTCTGATAAAAATTTTGTGTAGTCTACCTGAAACTGCCTATAGGGTGTAACTACTTCTAGCTCAGGGCCAATTGTAAATCTACAGATTCCGGATAAAGTAATCAGCATCCTTTTATTAGCAACCTCGCTGTATGAAGTAATTTTTCCTAAGCAGCCCGTACTGTATAATGAATTGCCATCATCTTTATTAGTCTGAATCATTGCCATTAGTCTATCACCTGACATTGCGTGATCAACCATTTCTAGATACCTTTCTTCAAAGATATTTAGCGGTAGCTGAGTCCTTGGCAGTAAAAGAGCACCAGGCAGAGGAAAAACTGACACTTTGGGAGGTAGCTCTTCAATATTTTTATATTTTTTAAAAGATTTCATATTTAACTAAATAGCATTGATGATAGTTTTTTTCTTCCCTCAATTACTAAATCATTTTGACTGCCAAGAATATTAAAAATTTCTATTAGCTGTTTTCTTGCCTTTCCGTCATCCCATTTTGGATCAGCCTCAACAATCTGTAACAGTTCATTTATTGCAGTCTCATGTTCACCTGAGGAAGTTAATAATATTGCAAGTTCTAATCTAATTTGGTGATTGCCAGGATTTGCTTTTAATTTCTCTTTAAGAACCTCTTCTTGACCTTCAACTATTGGATTTTCGATAACATTTTTTTGAATTTCAATTTCAGATCTCACTGAAATATAATCCTGATTTTTTTCAGCCTCATTGGGAAGATTATTAATAATTTCTATTGCTTCATTAATCTGATTATTTCTTAACAAGCACCTTGCTAACAAGGATTTAGCTGAAATATTATCTGGTTCAATTTTAAGAACTTCGGTTAATATTATGCTTGCTTCTTCGAAATTATTTTTTCCAATGTACTTTCTTCCGGCCTCTAAGTTTTCTTCTGAGGATGAAGATTTATTTAATGCGCTTATTTTATTAACAAAATCAGAAATATTTTTTTCTGGTTGTACGCCAATAAATCCATCAACTGGTTGGCCATCAGAAAACGCCATAACAGCTGGTATTGACTGAATTTTTAATTGCTGGGCAACTTCCGGTGACTCATCGATATTCATTTTTGCTAGAATAACGTTACCGTTTTTTTCATTTACAAGCTTTTCTATAATGGGAGTTAATTGTTTGCAAGGCTCACACCATGGGGCCCAAAAATCAACTATAACTGGTTTCTCTTTTGATTTTTCAATAACATCAGACATGAAGTTTTCAGTAACAACTTCCGTTACATAAGAAAGTTCATTTGGCTGAGATACCTCTTGATTATTCTTTGGTCTTTCTATCTCCATTTTTAGAGTGCATCATCCTGAGTTTCGCCAGTTCGAATTCTTATTGCCTGGTCAATATTAGTAACAAATATTTTTCCATCCCCAACCTTACCAGTCTCTGAACTTTTACTGATTGTGTTAACAACTTGATCAAGTTTAGTTGCAGGAACAACAATTTCAATTTTAATTTTTGGAACCTCAGTAGTCTTATACTCGGCACCTCTATAAATTTCTGTTTGCCCCCTCTGTCTTCCAAATCCTCTGATTTCGGTAGCAGAGAGACCTTCAACACCTATATCTATTAGAGCATTTCTTACATCCTCATATTTATGAGGCCTAATTATTGCAGTAATCATTTTCATCGTTTCACTATCTCCTGAACGTAAAGCAATTTTTACAAGTCTTCTAATTGCTTCTGAATGAGAAGGAAGATCTGTTTGTTCTCGTCGCCACTTGTCAACATCATTACGAAAATCGGTTGAGGCGACTAATTGTATTCTTTGATCTTGTTTTTTCATGTCCCCTTATTTCATTATAATATTTATAATGCCAATATTTAATTTATAGCACAAAGATCCTAGTAAAGTAAGTTTATTAAAACTAGAAATATTAATCTATTTTATTTACATATTCTGAAGTTTGAAATAATGTCACAAATACTTTGCGGGTGTAGCTCAGTGGTAGAGCATCACGTTGCCAACGTGAGGGTCGAGAGTTCGAATCTCTTCGCCCGCTCCATTTTTAGATTAGGCAAGAATTTAAATAATTTTACTTGCCTAACCTATTTTGAAATGGCTCATAGTTAACCTTGTTGTTGACCTCTATAGATCATTTTTTTGTTATTTTTTGATTTCTTTTCAGAAGAACCATCATGGCTAACGCCTCTATAAGTACCTT